>ERZ1645192.305-NODE-305-length-39167-cov-19.593347_pt1 | contig 39167 bp, 27 predicted proteins | sample MGYA00575354_ERZ1645192 | MGnify/ENA primary metagenome ERZ1645192 (study PRJEB40844, sample SAMN11349763) | freshwater sediment metagenome | isolation source: river sediment | host: Sediment | place: India: Faizupur Khadar , New Delhi | collected 2017-02-21 ...
AACCATCTTACCCTGGCATTTTTCAATTGCAGGAAACCGGCCGCCTTGTTCTCTTGTAGCAGATGGACTTTGTTTTCCTGAACCGGGCCGAAGATCCATGTCAGCATGTCAAAGAAATGAACACCAATGTTGGTGGCGATCCCTCCTGATTTTGCTATATCGCCTTTCCATGATCGGTAATACCAGTTACCACGCGAAGTGATATAGGTCAGGTCAAGATCATATACCTTGCCGGGGTCGCCGTTGTTGACCGTTTCGTGCAAGGCTATGATAGCAGGATGAAGCCGAAGTTGAAGGATGGTATAGATTTTTCTTCCGGTCTCCTTCTCGATTACTCTCAACGCATCCAGGTTCCAGGGGTTAAGCACGATTGGTTTTTCACAGATGGCGTGTGCGTCGTTTCGCAGGGCCAGACGAATATGCGAGTCGTGCATGTAATTCGGGGAACAGATGCTTACATAATCCACTTTCATCCCCGGCAGCCTTCTTCTCGATTCCGACAGTCGGCGTAGTTTATCCAGATGACGATCGAATCTTTCCGGTTCAATGAAAAAATCAGCATTGGGAAAGTAGCTGTCGATGATCCCGACTCCATCATAAGGGTCGAGCGCGCACACCAGGTGATTTCCCGTATCGTGGATGGCTTTCATGTGCCGCGGGGCGATATAACCTGCTGCTCCGATCAGAGCAAAGTTGCATGTAGGTTGGTTCGATTCTTTTGCCATTGATTATTTCTTGTTTTTGATAACCCGTCCTTCGGGTGTCAGTTGATATACCTCCTTGCTTTCAGGGCAGACGGCCATTCCTTTTTCATCAAAATGGAGCCGGTGCCCGTATTCACTCATCCAGCCGACCTGCCGGCCGGGATTTCCAATGACCAGTGCATAGTCGGGAACATCTTTGGTGATGACCGCTCCTGCACCGATAAAAGCGTAAGCCCCGATCTCATTTCCACATACTATGGTAGCATTGGCGCCGATGGAAGCACCTTTCTTAACGAGGGTTTTCATGTACTGATCGCGCCGCAGGATATGGCTCCGGGGATTGATCACATTGGTAAACACCATCGAAGGTCCCAGGAAGACATCGTCTTCACAAATGACCCCGGTATAAATAGAGACATTGTTCTGCACTTTCACGTTCCTTCCCAATACCACATCAGGGGATACGACCACGTTCTGGCCAAGGTTGCATTGCTCCCCGATAACGCATCCTTTCATGATATGGCTGAAATGCCAGATTTTTGTACCCCTGCCGATATGGCAACCTTCATCAATAATGGCGCTCTCGTGTGCAAAAAAATCGTGATTCATACTCATTGGTTGATAAAATCCAAAATATTATGTGTGATGTACAGCAATTGCTCCTCCTCCAGTTCCGTGTGGATCGGCAGGGAAATCACATGGTGGCACAGGTATTCCGTAACCGGGAAATCCCCGGGTTTGTACCGTGGATCGAGATACGCCTTCTGTAAATGGAGCGGAACCGGATAATAGATCATGGCAGGGATTTCACACGATGCAAGATAGTCAATTAATGCCTTCCTGTCAACCCCCTCAAGAACCAGGGTGTATTGATGAAACACGTGGTTTGACTTTGGATATCTACCAGGGATTTTCAGGTTTGGATGATTGGCGAAGGCCTCATCGTAAAAGGCGGCAGCTTCCCTCCTTCTGGCTGCATAGTGGTCAAGATGAGGCAGTTTTGCATTGAGGATGGCAGCCTGGATGCTGTCGAGCCGGGAATTTACACCCACGTAATCGTGGTAGTACCTCACGGTCATTCCATGGTTGACCACCACCCGCATCTGTTTTGCCAACTCATCATCATTGGTAAAAATGGCTCCTCCATCCCCGTAACATCCCAGGTTTTTAGAGGGGAAAAAGGAAGTACATCCGATATGTCCGATGGTTCCTGCTTTTTTGGTAGTGCCATCATCAAAGATATAGTCGCAACCAATGGCCTGGCAGTTATCTTCGATCACATACAGGTTGTGCTCCCGTGCAATCTCCATGATCTCTTCCATAGGCGCTGCCTGGCCGAAAAGATGAACCGGGACAATCGCTTTTGTCTTAGGGGTAATGGCATTTCTTATTGCTTGAGGATCAATATTATAAGTGCCAGGATCCACATCCACTAAAACCGGAGTCAGCCTGAGCAGGGCGATTACTTCGGCGGTGGCAATAAATGTGAAGGAGGAGGTAATGACTTCATCGCCGGGTTGAAGGCCCAGCGCCATCATTGAAACCTGAAGGGCATCGGTTCCGTTGGCGCAGGGGATGACATGTTTCACTCCAAGGTAACGTTCCAGGTTTTCCTGGAATTGCTTCACTGCAGGACCGTTGATAAAGGCACAGGAATCGATCACTTCGCGGATTCCTTTATCAATTTCATTCCTGATGTTCAAATACTGACTGTGGAGATCCACCATTTGTAATTTCTTCATAGCGTCTTAGAATTAACTTTTTCTGTAACTTAAACCTATGCAAATTTATAATTATTGCTTATGCCGGGTCAATATTTTTTATCTTTAACCCGCAATTCATCAACGATTACACGTAATACCCGAGATATCATGAAAAAAGTTGCTGTAATTTTAGCAGGATGCGGAGTTTATGACGGAGCCGAAATACAGGAAGCTGTCCTCACCCTTCTGGCCATTAACAGGCAGGGGGCAGCTTATCAGTGTTTTGCGCCCGACATTCCGCAACACCATATAATCAACCACATTACCGGAAAAGAGGAACCCGGAACGCGCAACGTGTTGGTCGAATCGGCAAGGATCGCCAGGGGAGCAATCAAACCCCTGAGCGCGTTCCATCAGGACGATTTCGACGCTCTGGTTTTCCCGGGTGGATTTGGTTGTGCAAAAAATCTTTCAACATGGGCCTTTGAGGGAGACCACTGCCTTGTAAATCCTGAGGTAGAGAAAGTCGTGATGGCAATGTACCAGGCCAGGAAACCTATCGGCGCCATGTGTATAGCTCCTGTGATTTTAGCCAATTTGTTTACCGGTTCGGTCTTCACTACCGGTAACGATCCCGCTTCCGGTAGGTTTATCAGGTACAAGGGGAATGAATACGTTCCGGCAGGGCATGGGGAGATCGTCATCGATCACGAAAAGAAACTTTTCACCACCCCTTGTTACATGCTCGATGCATCCATTGCACAAATTGCTGACGGGACAGAAAAGCTGATCAAAGCCATATTCAACAGCCTGTCGGAGTAATGTACTCTGATGTTTTGAGTTGGCAAAGAGAAAGAGGAAGGGATCAGGCGTAGACCTGAGGTTGTAATTCCCCTTTGAGAACCATCAGTCCGTTGATGGCGAGGGCACGCATTTCATCCTCACCCGGGTAAACGTGGATGGGGGCAATTTTCTCGATGCGTTCGCGGATCCAGTTGACAAAAAGTGTATCGTGAGCAATCCCCCCGGTAATGAGGATGTCATCCACTTCGCATTTCAGCACGGTGTACATCTCTCCAATGCATTTGGCCACCTGGTAGGCCATGGCCTGGTAAACGAGCCGTGCTTTCGAGTCACCTGCTTCAACCATGCGTTCCACTTCGATGGCGTTGTTGGTACCGAAATAAGCAACCAGTCCGCCTTTGCCAACGATCATCTTCAGCACCTCCTGTTGGGTGTACTGGCCGCTGAAGCAAAGCCGTACCAGTGGCGCCATCGGCAGGGTACCGCTCCGTTCGGGGCTGAACGGCCCTTCCCCGTCGAGTGCCTGGTTCACATCGATGACCCGTCCTTTACAATGGGCTCCGACTGATATGCCTCCCCCCAGATGGACCACGATCAGGTTCAGGTCTTCGTACGGTTTATGAATCGATTTTGCAAATTCGCGGGCGACAGCTTTCTGATTGAGTGCATGGAAGATAGATATTCGTTCGAACAAGGGATGGCCAGCTACCCTGGCCAGGTCATCCAGTTCATCAACCACGACAGGGTCGGCGATATAGGCTTTGGCTACCGGTAGTGTTTTCACCAGATCGGCAGCTATCAAACCACCCAGGTTACTGGCATGTTCACTCAGCGAACGGAATTGGAGATCATAGATCATGGTTTCATTGACCTCGTACACCCCCGACGGGATGGGTTTTAGCAATCCTCCCCGTCCGACTACTGCACGGATATCATCGAGGTGTATGTCAGCCTCTTTCAATTGCTGTAAAATGATTTCTTTCCTGAATTGGAACTGATCCGTAATTTTTACAAAACCAGCTAGTTCTTCAGGACTGTGCTTGATGTTTTTCAGAAAAACCGGTTCGGTGTTTTCATAGACCGCGATTTTAGTGGAAGTGGAGCCCGGATTAACGGCCAGGATGCGGATTTTGTCCATGGGTCATTTTTTTACTGCTTTGAATGATTGATCCTTTGTTTGCTGTGGTGGATTCCATAGGAAAAATAGATGATGAAACCGATTGCCATCCAGACGATCAGACGCGCCCAGGTGTCAAACGGAAGGGCCAGCATCTGGATAAAACAGATCAGGGCTCCCAGGGCGGGGATAACCGGTACAAAAGGTGTCCGGAAAGGACGTTCTATTTCAGGACGGGTTTTCCTTAGCACGATGATGCTGATACAAACGATGGCAAATGCCAGCAAGGTACCAATGGAGACCAGTTCACCCAGGATGCTGATGGGCAGCACACCGGCAAGGATGATCGCAACGGAACCGGTCAGAAGGGTGCTGATATACGGTGTTTTGTACTTGGGGTGAACTTTGGAGAAGACAGGAGGCAACAGCCCGTCATTCGACATGGAGTAGAAAATCCGTGGTTGCCCCATGAGCATCACCAGGATCACAGAGCTGAGGCCGGCGATGGCGGCGATTTTTACGATGGGGCGTAGCCAAAACATCCCTTTTCCCATAGCGTTGACACCGACCGCGACCGGATCAGCCACATTGAGGGTGGTATAACTGACAATTCCGGTGAGGACGATGGCCACCAGGATGTAAAGAACCGTTGAAACGGTGAGTGAACCCAGGATGCCGACAGGCATGTCACGTTGTGGATTCCGGGCTTCCTGGGCAGCTGTAGAGACTGCATCGAACCCGATATAAGCAAAAAAGATCACCCCTGCACCACGTAAAATTCCGCTCCAGCCAAAATGGCCCCATTGTCCGGTATTCTCAGGGATGAAAGGATGCCAGTTGTCAGAAGTGACAAAAGCAAAACCGATGGCGATAAAAAGAATGATCACTGAAACTTTGGTGATCACCATGAAGTTGTTGAAATTGGCTGACTCCCTGATCCCGATGACCAGCAGGAGCGACAGCACCGCAATGATTATCATGGCCGGTAAATTCACAATGGCAGTCACCTGCGGCAGGGTATTGACATCAATGCCGCGGGAAGCCAGTCCGGTGGTCAGATTGGTTGTCAGTTCCTGCCATCCGATTTTCGGAACTTCCACCAGTACCGATCCGGTAGCTGCCGTCAGTGCAGTCGGGATTTGGATGCCGAAATCCTGCAGGAAGCTTACGACATATCCCGACCATCCGACCGAGACCGTAGCAGCAGCAAAAAGGTATTCGAGGATCAGGTCCCATCCGATGATCCATGCCAGAAATTCTCCCAGGGTAGCATAAGAATAGGTATAAGCGCTTCCCGCGATAGGGATCATGGAAGCAAATTCCGCGTAACACAAACCGGCAAAGGCACAGGCGATCCCTGAAATAATAAAAGAGATCACAATGCCTGGTCCGGCATATTGGGCGGCAGCCTGACCTGTAAGGACAAAAATTCCGGCGCCGATGATAGCTCCGATCCCTAAGGTAGTCAGGTTGAGCCCTGTCAGTGTTTTTTTAAGCCCGGCTTTGTTCTCTCTGGCCTCCTGTAATAAATCGACCAAAGATTTGGTGATAAAAAGATTTCTGGCCATAATCAGAGATTAGCGGAGAGGTATCAAATGGCAGCAGCCATGATGATACTGGCTTGTTTGGATTCTTCGGTATCAGAACGGGATGTGAGCACGATCGGGGCTGCAGCGCCCAGGACAACTGCTGCCAACTTGGCGTTGGCTGAAAAGCCGAAGGCTTTGTACAGGATGTTTCCGGCTTCTATATCAGGAACGACCAGCAGGTCGGCATCTCCGGCCACTTCACTCACGATCCCTTTGTGTTTGGCGCTGGCGGCGCTCACCGCGTTGTCATAAGCAAGCGGCCCGTCGATGATACAGTTCCTGATCTGGCCACGCTGACTCATTTTTGATAGCAGTGCAGCTTCAAGCGTAGCAGGCATGGCCTCATTGACCATTTCAACGGCAGCCAATGCGGCCACTTTAGGCCGGGCATAGCCCAGTTTGTTCATGAAGTCAACCGCGTTGGCCGTGAGAGCGACTTTGGTTTTGAAATCCGGAGCAGGAATCATTGCAGCATCGGTTAAACCGAGCAACTTATGATAAGTGGGGACTTCAAACAGGGCAAAATGTGAAAGGACATCCCCTTTGCGAAGACCTACCTCCTTATCGAGCACTCCGCGCAGGAAAATCTGGGTGGGTACATTCCCTTTCATCAGGATATCGGCTTGCTTGTCACGGACCATTTTCACGGCGATCTTCACCGATTGGGCATCCACTGCTTCATTGATGATCTTCATCCCGCTGACATCAAGGGAGAGTTTTTTAGCCAGTTCGTGAATTTTTTTCTCATTTCCGACTAAAATGGCTTCTACCAATCCCATTTTATCCACCGCGCAGATGGCTTCGAGGCAATGTTCATCATGAGCTACCGCTACAGCCAACTTCTTCTTTCCCGACCGGGTGGCCAGGGCATTCAAATCTGTAAGTTTTGTCAAACAATTTGTTACAGTCTTTTCATTCGTCATCGTCATTGTAATCTTTCCTCCCATTTATGAGTTTGTTGTTATATGATTAACAATAAAAGAACAAAGAGCAAACCTACACGAATTTTCCCAAACTGCAAAGTGGTTCGTAAAATAATTGATCCGAAAAAAATTCTACCTTTGCAGTGACTGCAAAATCTCTCAGATATGGAACTCCCCTTCTCAGAATCTTACAAAATCAAGATGGTTGAAACCATCAAAAAAAGTGTCCGGGCAGAACGTGAGCAATGGATACGTGAAGCCGGTTATAACCTTTTCAGGTTGAAGAGCGACCAGGTTTTTATCGATTTGCTTACTGATTCAGGTACTGGCGCCATGAGTGATAAACAATGGTCAGAGATAATGGTTGGAGATGAGAGTTACGCGGGCGCTTCCTCTTTTTACAAAATGAAAGATGCAATCAGTGATATCCTTGGTTTTGAATATTTTCTGCCCACCCATCAGGGCCGTGCCGCTGAAAACGTCCTCTTTTCTACGCTGATCCATGAAGGTGATCTGATACCGGGCAACTCCCATTTCGATACCACCAAAGGCCACATCGAGTTCAGAAAAGCGTTTGCCGTGGATTGTACCATTGATGAAGCGTTTGATACAACTGTGCAACATCCTTTCAAGGGAAATGTTGACATTGACAAATTGGAAAAAGTGCTCAAAGAGCATTCCGGTAAAATCCCCTTCATCATCATCACCGTTACCTGTAACTCATCAGGAGGTCAGCCTGTTTCGATTGAAAACCTGAAGAAGGTCCGCCAGGTAGCCGACCGCTACGGGAAACTCGTTGTTTTCGACAGCGCGCGGTTTGCTGAAAATGCCTATTTCATCAAACTACGGGAACCGGGTTACCGGGATCATTCCATCCGTGAGATTGTCAGGGAGATGTTCTCGTTAGCGGATGCCATGACGATGAGTTCAAAAAAAGATGCCATTGTCAACATGGGTGGATTCATCGCGATGCGCGATCACCAACTATACACCAAAGCGAGTGTCTTCAACATCATGTTCGAAGGATACGTGACCTATGGCGGAATGTCGGGCCGCGATATGAATGCATTGGCCCGAGGGTTGTATGAAGGCACTGAGTTCGATTACCTGGAAAGCCGTATCCGCCAGGTTGAATACCTCGGACAACGATTACAGGAATACGGAATTCCGGTACAACAGCCCATTGGCGGTCACGCAGTTTTTGTCGATGCCAAACGATTTCTCCCCAATCTTCCCAAAGAACAATTTCAGGCGCAAACCCTGGCGATAGAACTCTACCTTGAAGCCGGTGTCAGGGGTGTTGAAATCGGCGCCCTTATGGCCGACCGCGATCCCGTGACGCGTCAGAATCGTTATCCTGAACTGGAACTGATGCGCCTTGCCATTCCCCGGCGGGTTTATACCAACAACCACATGGAGGTAGTCGCTACCGCCCTGAAAAATATCTGGGATCGCCGTCACTCTATCAACCGGGGTTTTGTCATCACAGAAGAAGCACCCATCATGCGCCATTTTACCATAACGCTCGCCCAGGCCTGAACACCCGATGGATCCCTCCAAAAAACAGGCGCGATACCAGCGCATTGATAGCCAGATTGAAGCACTGATGCCCGGATCACCTGATCCGGCAGCCCGAATGGCCACCATTGCAGCAGTTTTGCACCATAAGATCGACTATTTTTTCTGGACCGGTTTTTACCTTCTTCGAAACGGGAAACTGACGGTACAAGTCTACCAGGGACCGTTGGCGTGCATGGTTCTCCGGGAACACACCGGTGTCTGCTGGGCAGGGATTGACCAGGGGAAATCCATTGTGGTTCCTGATGTTCACCTGTTTCCCGGCCATATCGCCTGCGACGCCCGCTCCCGTTCCGAAATTGTCGTTCCCATCCGAAAACCTTCGGGAGAGATCACCGGCGTCCTGGATGTCGACAGCCGGGTATCCAACACATTTGATGAAACCGATGTCTTTTGGCTTGAAAAGATTACCTCACTAATCTATTCACCCCTCCTCTGAAAGGCTATAATATATGGTTTTTTTTGAAATCCTTCTGATCGCAATCGGACTTTCGATGGACTGTTTCGCTGTTTCTTTAGGGTTTGGAGCCTGCCGCAAGTTTTCCCTGAAAGATATTCTTCTCCTCTCTTTTCTTTTTGGCTTTTTTCAGGGATTCATGACTCTGATCGGGTGGTTTGCAGGAAACAGTATCCAAAGCCTGATCCAGGCAATGGATCACTGGATCGCTTTTGGGTTGCTGGCATTTATCGGGATAAAAATGATCTGGCAGTCATTTCATGAAGAAGAAGAAAATAAGCCGGAGTCAGATATCCGTAAAATTTCAGTCATGCTCACCGCTTCCGTCGCAACCAGCATCGATGCACTGATCACCGGAGTGGGCTTTGGTTTTATCCGGGTTAACATCCTTACCACCAGCCTGGTGATCGGACTGACCACCTTTCTTTTTTCAGTAGCGGGTGCCAAACTGGGCGAAAAAACCACCTTCATCCCGGTCCGGTGGGCTGAAATAACGGGAGGAGTGGTACTCATTGCCATCGGGGTCAAAATAGTGCTCGAACACCTGGCTGTCATCTGAGCGGAAAGGAACTGCAGCGAGGGGCCGCCGGTTTACCTGTTAATTGGTTACCTTTGCACCCGAAATCATCAGATATGACCCTCATCCGCATCACCAAACAATTCCGCTTTGAAGCAGCCCATGCACTTTACGGATACGACGGTCCCTGCCGGACCATTCATGGCCACTCTTACAAGCTTTCGGTAACAGTAATCGGCTCCCCCCAATCCGATCCTTCCTCAGCAAAAATTGGAATGGTAATGGATTTCGGAGAACTGAAAAAAAGGATCAAAACCCTTATCATCGATCGGTTTGACCATGCTTTACTTCTTCATGAAGCAGAACGCCCGGGCCTGGCTGCAGAAACGAATGGACCTTTCTGTAAAGTGGTTTTCCTTCCTTATCAGCCTACCAGTGAAAATTTCCTGATTGATTTCGCAGACCGGATCCGGGAAATTCTACCGGAGGAGGTTTCGCTCCACAGCATGCGCTTGCGGGAAACCGACAGCTCTTACGCTGAATGGTTTGCCGCTGATAATTGATTATTACTTGTTTCGGGTGGTATCGCCTTTTTCCAGAAGGAAGACATCCCCGTAAAAATCTTCGTTTTCCAGATTGATCAGGTGGGAGGTATCAGATGGACCTTGCTGGTTGAACCATGTGGTTTTGTAAGCGATGGATTGATCGCTGTTTTCAGCAGGTGAGATACGAAGAAGGTAGCGTCCGTCGTCAACGTCGGAAAAGTGATAATAGCCTTTGGAGTCAACAGCCACTGTTTGGTAAGGAGTAACAGAATCGTAGGGTGCCACTTTGTCGTTGACTTTGAACAGGATGGCGGTTCCGGAACAGAGGCGGGTCTCCCCTGCATACGCATGTCCGTGAACCCTGTGCAGGTCGTGGTTTAAAAAATAAAGAAGCGTTAAAACAAGAATTATCACCGTAGCGGCAACTGCCGAAAAAGTATTGATCAGGCGGGGTGTAAGCTTTGACCAGATACCTGTATTTCTCCCGATTTCGGGCCGGCCCGATTCAGGGTGCAATTCCCTCCGGATGGCATCCCATACGGCGGGAGGTGGTTCAGCGGTATATCCGGCCAAAGATTCCCTGAATTTTTCCTCTATGTAATCCGGTTCTTCCATGGTCATTGTTTATCGTTGATCCCGATTGCGGCCAGCTTTTTCCTGATCAGTGCTTTGGCGCGGTAAAGATGTGTTTTAGATGTGTTTTCAGTGATTCCCAGCATTTCCGCAATTTGACGGTGACTGTATCCCTCTATGACAAAAAGGTTAAAAACCGTTCTGAATCCGACCGGAAGATCCCTGATCACACCCAGCAATTCTGCAGTTGTTAAAATAGACAAGGCATCTTCTGAAATAGTTGCAGCTGAATTGGCTTCCGTAAGATCCACTTCCCTGTTGGTTTTGATCTTTCTCACACAATAGTTAATGGAGGTGGTGACCATGATCCGGCGGATCCATCCTTCCAACGATCCATCTCCCCTGTAATGATGCAGTTTTGAAAACACCCTGATAAAACCTTCCTGGAGGAGATCCTGGGCATCGTACGAATTATTGGCATAACGGAGACAGATTCCGAACATGACGGGAGCAAACCGCCGGTAGAGAATTTCCTGTGAAGCCGATTCCCGTTGAAGACATCGGGAAACCAGCTCCCGGTCGGTATCCATTGTCAGCAAGGTCTTCTGATTGAAGGGGTAAATTTAAACTTTTTTTTTTAAATCTTTCTCTGTTTTGTGCTGAACTCTATACAGGAATCAAACCATCGTATCACCGGTATAGAATATCATTATATTTGTGATTCTGTAACAATCGGAAAAACAGATAACCCCATGAAAAGAACCATTCCCATATCCATGCTTCTTCTCCTTCTTGTATCCTGTACCGGATCCCTGCCGGATAAAAAGGAAGAGCTTGCTCAGCTTAAGAAAGAACATGACAGGATCACTGCGAAAATCATCCGGTTGGAGAAAGAACTTTATCCGGCCGGATCAGTGGTCGCTGTCCCGGTTAAAGTAGAAGCGATAAAAAAAGGTCTGTTTGAACATTACATCGAAGTGCAGGGAAGAATTGACGGGAATGAAAACATCGGAGTAAGTCCAAGAAATCAGGGAGGTGTTGTCACAAAAATTTTAGTCAGGGAAGGAGATTTTGTAAAGAAAGGGCAGGTCCTTGCCGAATTGGACGCGGAAGTGCTCAAACAACAGTTGAAAGACCTTCAGAGCAAACTGGCCTTTGCCACGGATCTCTATAACCGCCAAAAAGCATTGTGGGATCAGAAAATCGGTTCCGAAGTTCAATACCTTTCGGCTAAAAACAACATGGAATCGGCACAGAACGGGATCAATACCCTGGAAGACCAGATCAATATGTCGGTCATCACGGCTCCTATCGACGGAACGGTGGAAGATATCCCGATCAAGGTCGGACAGATGTCCTCCTCCGCCTCTCCCACCCCTGCTTTCAGAATCATTAATTTTTCAAGGGCCAAAGCGATGGCCGATGTGGGAGAGGCCTATTCTTCCAAAATCAAAACAGGTGACGATGTAAAAGTTTTCCTCCCTGATATCGATCAGGAACTCGATCAGAAGGTGACCTTCGCCAGCAAATACATCAATCCTACCAACCGGACTTTTTTGGTAGAGGTTGATCTCCCCTTGAAAACCATCACCTTCAGGGCCAACATGATAGCAGTGCTCCGTATCAAGGATTACGCCAATCCTTCAGCTATCTCAGTCCCCCGGAATTACATCCAGGATTCGCGCGATGAAGGACAATTTGTTTTCATCGCTACAATAGAGAAGGGTAAAAAGGTGGCCCGTAAACGGACGGTGATCCCTTTTATTACCTTTAACGGACTCACCGAGGTAATTAGCGGGCTTGAAGAAGGCGACCAGATCATCACCGCGGGTTATAAAGAGTTGTACGACGGACAGCCCATCGATTACTAACTCCCGATCCAGATGAAAAAGAGAGAATACAAACCAAAGGAATTTTTTGCCACCAGTTGGGCCATCGATAACAAAACCAGTATCTACGTTCTGGTTGTCATCATCACCTCCCTGGGACTTTTGTCATACTTCAATATCCCCAAAGAGCAGTTTCCGGAAATCGTCGTTCCCAACATCATCGTCAACACTCTTTACCCCGGGACTTCTCCGGAGGACATGGAAAACCTTGTCACCCGTCCCATTGAAAAAGAGTGCAAATCGATCGCTGATGTAAAAAAGATCACCAGCAACTCCATCCAGGATTTTTCGACCATCGTGGTCGAATTCAACCCGGGGCTGGACGTTTCCGACGCTAAACAAAGGGTTCGCGATGCGGTTGACAAAGCCAAAACCAACCTTCCGAACAACCTCCCCAAGGATCCTGACATCATGGAAGTGGATCTTTCTGAGATACCTATCATGAACATCAACCTGGCCGGTGATTATGACCTTCAGCGGCTGAAAAAATACGCGGAAGATGCCCAGGATAAGATTGAAACCCTGAAAGAGATCACCCGTGTTGATATTGTCGGAGCGCTGGAGCGCGAAATACAAATCGACGTCGATATGTACAAAATGCAAGCTGCCAGCGTATCTTTCCGTGATATCGAATCGGCTGTTTCGGCTGAAAATGTGACCATCTCCGCAGGTACTATCACATCTTTCGGCACCAAATACACCGTGCGGTTAGCAGGGCAGTTTAAAACACCGGAACAAATCCGGAAAATCATGATCAAATCAGCCAGCGGCGCCGTGGTTTATATTCAGGACATTGCCGATGTCAGGGATTCTTTTAAGGAACAGGAAAGTTTCGCCCGGTTAGATGGAAAGAATGTGATCACCCTGAATGTCATCAAAAAGAGCGGGGAAAATCTCCTCCATGCTTCCGACGCCATTGTCGATATCATGAACGGGCTCAAGCAAAGTTCCTACCCTCCCGATCTCACCGTCACCCTGACCGGAGATCAGTCACGGTTCACCAAAAGTACCCTCGAAGAGTTGAACAACACCATCGTTATCGGATTCATCATGGTGGTATTGGTATTGATGTTTTTCATGGGCTTCAGCAACGCCTTTTTCGTTGGCCTTTCCGTACCCCTGTCCATTTTCATTGCCTACCTGATCATGCCGGGGCTGGGTTTCACGATGAACATGATCGTGATGTTCGGTTTCATATTTGCATTGGGGATCATCGTCGATGACGCCATCGTGGTGATTGAAAACACCCATCGCATCCATCGGGAAGAAACTGACATTGTCAAAGCAGCCAAACATGCAGCCGGTGAGGTGTTTCTCCCTATCCTGTCGGGAACCCTCACCACACTGGCTCCCTTTTTCCCTTTGGCTTTCTGGCCGGGAATTGTTGGGAAATTCATGTACTTTCTTCCGGTTACACTGATCCTGACCCTCTTTGCTTCGTTATTCGTTGCCTATATCATCAACCCGGTCTTCGCCGTCGGGTTCATGAAACACGAATATGATCATCCGGCCCATAAAATCAATCGCAAAAAGCTGTTGATCATCTCTTTAGCCATGATTGTGCCGGCCACTATTGCTTATCTTTCAGGGGGATTCGCCCTCGGCAATGTCCTGCTGTTCGCCCTGATCCTTTATGGTTTGTATGAGTTGCTGCTGATCAGGGCCATCAAGGGATTCCAAACAAAAGTCTGGCCATGGATCATCCGGTTTTATGAAAAATCGTTGCGCTATGCCCTCAAAGGAAAAAATCCCTGGTATCTCTTTTATTCCATGATTGTCCTGTTTTTCCTGGCCATCCTTGTGACGGTGATCACCCGTCCGAAAGTGTTGTTCTTTCCCGACAACCAGCCTTCCTATCTCTATGTCTATATTAAAATGCCGGAAGGTACCGATCAAAAGGTGACCGATTCAGTGACCCGTATTGTGGAAAGCAGAATTCACCAGGTACTTGGAAGCAGCAATCCGAATGTTGAATCGGTCGTTGCCAACGTCGGATCAGGGGCCGGAGAAAATATGTTTGACCGGTCGGCCTCCTCCAACAGGGGGAAAGTGACTGTCAACTTCATCGAAAGCAAATACCGCCATGGAGTTTCCACACAGGTGTATATGAACAACATCCGTGAAAACCTGAAAGACATTCCGGGTGTGACCATCAGCGTGGCCAAGAACAAAATGGGACCGCCCACCGGCAAACCTGTCAACATTGAGATTACCGGGGAAGACCTCGACCAGTTAATCACTACCTCCATTGCTTTTAAAGCTTACCTTGACTCAATTCGTATTCCGGGAATTGAACAATTGAAATCTGACTTCGATAACAACAAACCTGAAATCATTGTCGACATCGATCGCGTCAGGGCCAACCGCGAGGGCCTGTCGCTGGGCCAGATCGGACTCGAGCTCCGGACCGGAATTTACGGAAAAGAGATCAGCAAATACAAGGAGGATGAAGATGAATACCCCATCCAACTTCGGTATTCTGAACAGGAACGGACGAACATCAACCAGATCATCAATGCCAAGGTGACTTACCGTGACATGAACAGCGGGCAACTCCGGCAGATCCCGATCTCCTCGGTGGCTTCCGTGCAATACAAAGATACCTATGGAGGCATCAAACGCAAGGATTTGAAGCGGGTGATCACGCTCTCTTCAGAAGTACTGGCCGGCCATACCGCCAACGAAATTGTTTTAAAGATCCGCCAGGCCATCGGTACTTTCAATCTTCCGAAAGGAATCGAAATAGCCCTTACCGGTGAACGAGAAGATCAGGCAGAAACGATGGTCTTTCTGCTTAAAGCCATGCTGATCGCTATCGGAATGATCTTTTTCATTCTCATCACCCAGTTCGGTTCGCTGAGCAAATCATTTATTATTCTTAGCGAAGTGATATTCAGCGTTATAGGTGTTTTGTTCGGGATCGCCCTCTTCCGCATGTCCATCAGCGTGATCATGACGGGCCTTGGTATCGTGGCGTTGGGAGGGATCGTGGTGAGGAACGGGATCCTGATCGTTGAATTCACCGATGAGCTAAAATCCAGGGGCATGAAAACGCTTGAGGCGATTGTAACAGCAGGAAAAACAAGGCTGACTCCGGTTGTACTCACTGCTTCTGCTACCATGCTGGGACTGGTTCCTTTGGCTGTAGGGTTAAACGTAAATTTCATCACCCTGTTCACCGAACTCAACCCGCACCTATATGTTGGTGGAGACAGTGTCTCTTTCTGGGGGCCTCTCTCATGGACGATCATCTTTGGATTGAGTTTTGCTACTTTCCTGACCCTCCTTTTCGTACCTGCCATGCTGCTGATCGATTTACGCATGAAAATTCGCTGGAAACGCCGGAAATCGAACCAAAAAAAACTGCTGCGTTAAACACTTCAGAATTTCTCCAGCAGTTTGCTCAGCCTGATCTTCTGGCTTAGCAGCGCATAGATCGACTGCATGTAATCGTTGTTGGCTGAGAGAAATTGCTGATACCGCTGGTTCAGGTCGGTGCTCCCTGACATCCCCTGCTGGTATTTGGTCATGGTCTTTTCATAAATCTTCAATGCCGTCTGGAATCCCTTCACCTTGTTCAGGTAGATGGTGTATGCATTGTTAAATTCAGTGCGGGCTGTTGCAACCTGAAGTTCCAGTCCGACTCTCATTTTTTCATCGGTCACTTTGGTTTTTTCGACATTCAGGCGGGCCTGATCGACCGAGTATTTTCTGCTGCCGCTGCTCCAGATCGGTATCTGCAGGGAGATCCCGAAGTTCACGGCGGGGTACCATACCTGGCTGGTGTTGAAAAAATTCCACGCATTTCGCTGGGCATTAGTTGAAGCGGATAAAAATCCGCTTAGTGTGGGATGGTAGGCTGTCTTCGACAATTTGTACTGCATCAGGGTGAGGTAATCTGATTTTTTCAACAAGGTATAGTCGATGTTGTGATGGTAGTCAAAGGGTTGGTTGAGCAGCACATCGCGGTTGACCTGGGCCAGGAAATAGTCAAGAGGATCAGCCAATACCAGCTCCTCATTGTCTTTCAATCCGATCAGGAATTTAAGGTTGGCGTAGATAAGATCCCGTTGATTTTTCGTGTAGGTAATGGTTGCTTCCAGGTTGGAGCGGTTCAGATCAGCCTGATCCACTTCAATGTCCTCCAGTAATCCTGCCTTATAACTTTCACCGGCCTCCCGCACAAGGCGGCTGACAACAACATAAGTAGAATCTAAAATTTTAATTCCCTCATTGACTACCAGTAAACGAATATAAACATCGGCAACCTGATCCCGCACATCCACTTTATCGCGGAGATTTTTCTGCTTTGATGTTTCGAGGTAGGCTTTGGCCGTTTGCAATCCAACCAGGTACTGGCCACTGTACAGCAGCTGGGTCAGTGTTCCTTTGATCGTCATGTTATAGGTAGCGCCAAACTGGACCGGTTGATAGGTGCCGGGTTTACCGAAAAATTCACCGGGCAAGAGGGTGGTGGGTTGTACCACGTAATCGAGATAATCGGCATTGGCATTGATTTGTGGCAACCCGATAGCAGTATTTTGCTTCACCATTTTGCGCGCAATTTCCACGTCGGTAGAAGAATTCTTCAGGTCATAGTTGTTTTCAAAGGCATAATCCTGCGCTTGCTGAAGGGTAAAGACACGCGGTGCAGTCCGGTTAAAACCCGGGGTATCCTGAGCTATAGTTGAGCCAATGAGCAACAACAGGAAAAGGAGGGAGAAGAGATTCCGGCGAAAAGCCATGGATCAGATGAATTGATTGAAATTAAATTTCTTTCTTTGTTTTTCGTAATAAGTGATGCCTTCAGGTTTGGCTATTCCCCTGATAAAATTATCGAACATTACCTCAAATAAGGTTTGAAAGGAAAACTTGTCGGCAGGAAAAAAATCAGGATTGTGTAAGTCAATCAATCTCCTGATATAGAGTCGCGCAACCAGTTCAACGCTCAGGTCATCCCGGTACATTCCCTGACTGATCCCTTTTTGGAGATTGATCTGGATTTTCTGATAGATGAATTCTATTCGCTCGTCAACATGCCTGTGATATATTTCAGGATAATATTTTTTGAGGTCATACGTCAAGGAAGGGCTGACATCACGGAACCGTTCCCCTACATCCCTGCTTACGATCAACAGGATATCGATGGCGTTGACCCCTTCAAAATTATGTTGGTCGAAGATGATTTCAAAATTCTGGCGTTCCAGCTCAAGCAGTTTTTCAACCAACTGGTTCTTATTGGTGAAATGGCAGTTCAGTTGTTTCCTGGGAAGGTTAAGGGTTTTGGATATTGCTTCCATGGAAACGCTCCTGACTCCGTTTTTAAAAAATAATTCCCTTACTTGTTCCAGGATAAGGACCAATGCAGCGTCCATGGGATGATGGTTGACCATAAAACCAAACTTAGCAGACCGGAGATCAGGGAATTTTGCACCCTTACACCACGGGTACAAATATAGCAAAATCAGTCAATGATCAATTTTTTCTGCAACGTCCGTTCTCCGGATTGTAAAGTGACAATGTAAATACCCGGAGGAACCTGATACTTAGAAATATCGAAGTACTCAATGTACTTCCCTGAAGGAACCATTTTATCCTGAAAAAGGGTGGCAACCTCTTTTCCCATGATGTTGAAAACCTTTAAAGTCAAAACAGATGGCTGATGAACCTTGTATGAAAAGCAGGTATGGTCTGCCCCCGGGTTGGGAAAGTTCTGTTCAAGTGAAAGCGAAGATGACGGTACGGGGTCCGGATCCAAACCAACGTAAACACTGTCAACTTTGGCTGTTACAATGCTTAAAGCAGTTCCCTGAAGTCGGGTCCACACGGGCCGGACTACATTGTTAAAAGCTGATACACAAGTATAATCACCGAAAAAAACGTTTGCATCGGGTGTAAATGGGGCATTGCTGACCTTGAAATTTTCGAAAGTCTCGCCACCATCACGCGATACGGCCATAAAAACATCTGTACGGTTGTCATTGTAGTTCCTTCGATCATAAAAAACAAAATAAATAAAACCAGTGACCTGGTCTACAGTCATCCAGGTAAAAAATTGTTGTTTCCCCGGGGGATCGTCATTGACTCTTTTGGGTTGGCACCAGGTAGCCCCGTCGTCTGTCGATTTGATAAACCAGACGTCGGTATCATTGATTCCGTTTCGCTGATCCGACCAGTTGATGTAAATAGACCCTCTGTAGGGACCGTTGCTCAGATCACAGCAGGTTACAGGCATTCCGTTGGCCCTGTATATTCCGGGAACACCAAAGTCCCATCCTCCGGGCATGTCAGCCACTACTAAGTCGGTATCATTCCATGTCAAACCATCGTCGGTCGACTGGTCAAAGACAATTCCCAGGGGGCCGGACCAGGAAACGTAAATTTGCCCTTCGGGACCTACTGCCGGAACAGCCCCCTCCACGGTGTTGTCCATGTCCTGGCAATCGCCGGCAACCTTATTGATGCGCAGGGGCGAACTCCAGTTAAGCCCTCCATTCACCGACTTGCTGAAAAGGATCACAGTACTGTCCTGTGTACTGGAACTCCCGTAACTGTCGAATTGAGTCCAGAGGACATAAATATGGTTGTTATAAGGATTCACAATCCCCCATTCTTTGTCCTGATCCTTAACACCGTTCAGCCCCATGTAAGATCCATTCGACCAGCTCTGACCGCCGTTAAGCGACTTCTGGCAAACGATACGGTCAAGCCAGTCCCCGGAAGCAGGATTTGACAGATGAAAAAAATAAAAATTACCCAGCGTATCGGTAATGATTACCGGATCACCCCACACCCCGTAAGTCGAAGAAAGTTGCCCTTCAGTCCAGGTGGTTCCGGCATCCCCGCTGTAATAATACGTGTTGATATTGGCGCCTACTACCATCTGTTGAGGATTTTTGGGATTGATCATGATGGAAGGTTCATTCGGGCTGTTAGAAATCCCGATCACGATGTTGGGATACTGGGCCCTCACGGAAAAAAGCAGCACCGACATCAGCGTAGCCGTCATTAAAAAAGATTTCATCGGAAAAAGATTAATGCTGTCTGAATTAAAATGAAGTGGACAGAAATTTTCGTAAAGGTACCTAATTATAAGTGGCGAATTCGCCCTGAACCATATTTTTCTGTATGTTTGGACGCATTTTTGAGAAACCCATGCGACCAATTTTTTCCCTTTTCCTGCTCTTTGTTTTTTCATATTCCTTTGGACAATCCGGGGATTTGATAACTTTTTACGAGAAATCCGGTAAAAAAGAGACACCGCGGTACAACGAAACCCTAGAGTTTTGCCGGAAGATGGATGCATCTTCCCCTTTAATATCCTTACAGGTAATGGGAAAATCAGCCCGTGGCCGGGATATTCCCTTTTTACTGGTAGATGGCCAGGGGATGACAGATCCTGTCTCTATCCATCGTGCAGGAAAGGTCTTGGTTCTGATACAGGCGTGCATCCATCCGGGGGAATCAGAAGGTAAAGATGCCGGTCTGATGCTGATACGAGACCTGGTCTTTGGGCAAAAACCATCTCCATTGCTGAACAACCTCTCCATCCTTTTTATTCCGATTTTTAACGTGGATGGCCATGAACGGTTCGGACCTTATAACCGCATCAACCAAAACGGTCCTGCAGAGATGGGTTGGCGTGTTACCGCAGGAAATCTAAACCTCAACCGCGATTATCTCAAAGCCGACACACCGGAAATGAAGGCCTGGCTTGCATTTTTCAATCGGTGGATGCCCGATTTCTTCATCGACACCCATACCACCGATGGTGCCGATTACCAGTACCAGCTTACCTGGTCTATGAATATTTACGGGGATATGGATCCGGAACTAACACGCTGGAGCCGCGATAACTTCGTGGAGCCGATGACCTCCCAAATGGAAACCATGGGATTTCCGGTGTTTCCGTATATCGAATTCCGTGACTGGCACAACCCTGAAAGCGGCCTTGAATCAGAAAGTTCCCCTCCGATGCTTTCGCAGGGATACACCTCCTATCGCAACCGTCCCGGGCTGCTGATTGAGACCCACATGCTTAAACCTTATGACCAACGCGTAAACGCCACTTACCATTGTCTTCTGATCTCTCTCGGAATCCTGGAAAAAGAACATGAACACCTCATCGACCTGATCACAAAAGCCGACAGCCTGGTTATCAGCCCGAACTTCCGAAAAAGTAATTTCCCGCTCCGGTTCAGTCTTCGGCAGAACGACAGTATCATGGTGGATTTTAAGGGAATTGCTTACGATGAAGTCAAAAGTACCCTCACCGGAGAAACCTGGTTCAGGTATGATAAAGAAAAGACGACCTTTTCCCTTCCCTATTTCTCTCACTCAGAACCTTCAAAGTTCATAAAATTGCCGGAAGCCTACATCCTTCCTCCCGAATGGAAAACCGTCATTGACCGCATGGCCTGCCATGGCATCTTGATGGATACCCTCTCTATTGATACCACGATTTGGGTAAGTACCTCCATTTTCCGCGATCCCCGATGGCAACCAACACCCTATGAAGGGCATCATCGGATGACCCGTATTCTATACCAGGACACGGTCATCCAGCGCAGTTATCCGGCCGGATCCGTCATCATCCCCTTAGGGCAAAATTGCGCCCGGATCATCGCTCATCTGCTGGAACCCGACGGAAATGGCTCTCTCCTCTCCTGGGGGTTCTTTGATCCGGTCTTCGAACAAAAAGAGTATGCCGAGCGCTATGTGATCGAGCCATTGGCCGCGAAAATGCTGGCAGAGGATCCCATTCTGAGAGAAAATTTCGAAAAGAAGAAAAAAGATGACCCTGCGTTTGCCGGTGATGTCAATGCGATACTGAACTGGTTTTACAGCAAAACTCCCTGGTGGGACCAGGCCAAAGACCACTATCCTGTCGGAAGAATTTATGACAGCAGCTTGATCGAAAAACTGATGAAAACAAGGGCAGCTAAGCAATAACCCTGATCCTTCCACCCTCACCGGTAATCCGGCCGATCACCGATGCTTCCGTCAGCCCGCTCAGCTGTAAAGCCTCCACCAACGATCTTCCCTCCTTTTCAGGCAGCGCGATCAACAACCCCCCGGAAGTTTGCGCATCGGTCAGGATGCACTTCATTCCTTCAGAAATCTCCGGACTCCAGTCGATCGATCGTTCGGCATGGTGGCGGTTATTCAGGCTCCCACCCGGGACGGTGCCGGCTGCAATGAAATCCCAGACCCCTTTCATAACGGGGACCTGGCCTGAGAAAAGTTCAGCCCCATACTCCCTTCCACGGATCATCTCCAACAGATGACCCGCCAATCCGAAACCAGTAACATCCGTACAGGCACTGACCGGGAAACCGGCCATGATTTCTGCAGCCCTGCGGTTAAGTTCCATCATGACGTCAGCCACTTCGCGGATATCTTCAACCCTTGCCACACCACGTTGAATGGCCGTGGTCAGGATTCCCGATCCCAGAGGTTTGGTCAAAACAAGCAGGTCATCTTTTTTTACCGTATTGTTTCTTAACACTTTATCAGGATGAACACGCCCCGTAACAACCAATCCGAATTTGGGCTCAGCGTCGTCAACACTGTGCCCGCCAAGGATGCTGATTCCTGCTTCAGCCACTTTATCGTTGGCCCCTTTCAGGATGGCATGGAGTGTCTCTACCGGGAGCAAACGTTCCGGGAAAGCCATAATACTCAGTGCGAACAAGGGCTTTCCTCCCATGGCATAGACATCGCTCAGTGCGTTCGCGGCAGCAATGGCGCCGTATAGGTAAGGATCGTCTACAACGGGAGGAATGAAATCGACGGTTTGAACGATGGCCGTTTCATGATCAATGCGATAGACAGCAGCATCATCAGAGGAGGTATGATCAACCATCACGGCGGGATCGAATGCCGGGGGAATGTGATGCAGTATCTTTTCAAGCAATTGCGGCCGGATCTTACAGGCGCAACCTGGTGAATGGGTGTATTCCGTCAGCCGTATCACCGGAATTTCAACCTTCGGGGTTGTCGTTTCTGTCTTTTCCGGGTTTAAAACCTCGGCTCTTGCAGGAACGGGCGCTGTTTCGAACGCAGGTTGGGATTCCACGGAGGAATGGAACAAGTCCTCCCGGAAAGCAACGGGCCTGCGGTTTGCGACCATGGTGCGGTAAGCCTCCACGATGACAGGGAGGGCCCGGTCAATTTCTTCACAGGTAGTCATCCGCCCCAGGGAAAAGCGCACACTGCCCATGGCATATTTCATCGGAACATGCATGGAAGCAAGAACCCCCGACACTTCAGCTGCTTCCGCATGGCAAGCCGCCCCGGCAGAGGCAGCCACTCCTTTCATCCGGTTGAGCAGAACGTTGGCTTCCACTCCCGGAAACCCAAGGTTAAGGGTGTTGGGCAGACGATGCGACGGGTGCCCGTTAAGCCGGACTTCAGGAATCTCGAGCCTGATGCCCTCATGAAGCCGGTCGCGAAGAGCGGCGAGGCCTGGTCCGAAAAGCCCCTTACCTTCCATGTCGATCCCGGCTTCGTACTTCATTATGATGTCAGCGGCTTCACCCAATCCTGCAATGCCTGTGACATTTTCTGTCCCGGGCCTGCGACCGGCTTCGTGATCGGCTCCAAAAATCAACTTCCCGATGGAAACACCCCGCCGGATGTACAAGGCACCAATTCCTTTTGGAGCGTATAACTTATGACCCGCTACCGATAAAAGGTCTGCTCTCAACTCCTCTACCCTTACCGGAATTTTTCCGATCGACTGGGCTGCATCTGAATGGAAGAGGATCCCATGTTCTTTTGCTATTGTTCCTATCTCACTGATCGGCTGAATAGTACCCGTTTCATTGTTGGCATGCATTACCGTAATCAGTATCGTTGCAGGGGTGATGGCGTTTAGCACATCCTCAGGGTTCACCATCCCGGCAGCGTCCACCGGAAGCCAGGTTACTGTAAAACCTATGGTTTCGAGGTAACGGCAAACTTCCGTCACGGCAGGGTGTTCGATCGAACTGGTGATGATGTTGTTGCCTTTTGAACGGTTGGCCAAAGCAGCTCCCCGGATGGCGTAATTGTTCGATTCTGTACCTCCTGCGGTGAAAATGATTTCATCCGGCCGGGCGTTCAGCAAAGAAGCCAACTGTTTTCTGCCTTTTTCCACTGCCAGTTTCGCTGTAATTCCATAGGAGTGGGCACTGGAAGGATTTCCGAAATGATCCGCAAGGTATGGCTGCATCGCCGCTAAAACCAAGGGATCCAAGGGGGTAGTGGCATTGTAATCAAGATAAACCGGCTTCATCCTTTTCTCTTTTTTTTGTAAATTCAAGAATTAACGCTCCTTGTTCCTTAAGGTTCCCACCGGAAAGCCTCAGGGAATGAATTTTTTGCTCCGGCCGGCGGTCGAGAGAGAATTGATAGGCTTTATCATAGTAAGCCAGGACGATCGCAGCCACACGGTCGAAACGATTGTTTTCCAAAGCAACAAGCGCTTCGTTAAGCCGGGAGCCACCCAGCCGCAAATTCAAACGGTGGAGAGCCTCCGAAAGCAGTCCTTTATCAAAACCAGCGTATTCATCCACTAAACGGCGGATTCTTTCGTCATGATCCACAATTAATCTGATCAGGGGACTGGTTGCGATTTTTTGGTATAGCGGATCTGGTAACGTCACCTTCCCTATCATTCTGCTTTCATCCTCAAGCCATATTCTTCTCAAAGGATCCAGGTGTTGCCACCGGTGAAAAAGATCATTCTCGAACTGTTCATTGGTGGGTTGAGATTGCTGGCCCAGGTGACCAAACACAGATCCTTTATGGGCTGCTAATGCTTCCAGGTCGATCACCTGCTCTCCCAACAGGGCCAGTTCTTTCAGGAAAACCGTTTTACCGCTGCCGGTAGGGCCGCCCAAGACAACCACAGCAGCCGGAGCGCTGAGGGTGGCCCTGACCATCCTGCGCCAGGCTTTGTAGCCTCCTTCCAACACGTGAACCTGATAACCAGCCTGAGAAAAGAGTCCGGCCATCGAAGCGCTCCGCATGCCCCCCCGCCAGCAATGAATCAGGATCTCCCGGCTTGAAACCACCTTCTTTAACTGAGTAACATATTCCTTTGTCCTGGGTATTGCCAACTCAAGCCCCTTGATGATGGCTTTATCCTTACCCTGACGGGTATAAAGTGTTCCCACAGCAGCCCTTTCGGCATCATCAAAAAGCGGAATGTTAAAGGCACCCGTGATGTGCCCCTGCCTGTACTCTCCAGGCGACCGGACATCAATAACCGGAAGTTTCCTCCCCATTTTCGCGAATTTAGTCGGTTCAATTGGCCCGGTCATCGGTAAAAATTAGAATTTCGTCAAAATTAACGCAGTTTGCCATCCCCGGCAAATGATTTGTCTTTATATTTACATTTTATAGATATAATAAACGATCCATTCATGAATGACCGGAAGTGGTTGCTCCCCCTGGCGCTGACCGCGGGTTTTATTTTCATTCTTTCACTGCGGCAGCTTTCGGATCCCGATCTTGGTTTTCATCTGAAATATGGGAAATGGATCGTTGAAAACCTTCGCTTCCCTTCAACCGACCAGTCAACCTATACTGTTTCCGATCATCCTTATGTTGATCTTCACTGGCTTTTCCAGGTAATGCTTTACGGGGTCTATTCCCTGACAGGATACCCGGGTTTAAGCCTCTTTTTCTGTTCACTTACGCTTCTCCTTTCGTTGTTGCTATTGTTGCGAAGCCGCTTGGACAAGGGTACGCTTCCCGTGGTGTCGCTGTTGCTCCTGATCTCTTTTCTGATCATCGATTTCCGGATCGCTCCGCGGCCGGAACTTTTCAGCTTCCTTTTCCTGGCGGCATTGATCTTTCTCCTCGATATCCGGATCGATACAGGAAAAAACCTGTTGTACCTCCTTCCTCCCCTCTTCCTGTTATGGTCGAACATGCATGCTTTGTTTGTCCTTGGGTTGATTGTTCTGGCCGTGTACCTCCTCTGCGGATTGCTGCCCGGTTGGAGAATCGACCGGCCGCTTCTCTTCTGGGGAGCGGTTTCCCTGTTGGTTTGCATGATCAATCCTTATGGATTAAAGGCATTTGAATTCCCTATAGCGTTGCTGACCCGTTTTGATCCAGGCAATATTTACAATCAACACATCCAGGAATTCATGCCGTTTTTTGCCCAACCAAAATTTTTTCTCCGCGACTATCTGTTTCTGGGTTATCTCCTGCTCTCCTTCCTGTTACTATTTGTTGAGAGGAAGAAAACCAGGCTTCATGAAGTGATCCTGATGGTTGTTTTTGCTTTCCTGGCCATTAATTCCATCCGGAACATTCCTTTGTTCATTGTGGTTGCCTTTCCGGTGTTGAGTCGTTCCCTTTCCTGCCTGGTGGAGCGGAGAACTTTTCTTTGGAAAGGGATACTTCCGGTTCTCTTTTTTACCATGCTCCTTCTCCCCATAGCGATTTCCCTTCGCCTCCTCACCAATTCATGGTATCTCAGGAACAACTCGTTCAACAAGACCGGTTTGGGTATTAACCGGTCGCATCAACCCGCTGATGCAGCCTCCTTTTTGATGAAAAACCATCTCGACGGCAGGATACTGAATAGTCTTGGTTTTGGGGGGTGGTTATCGTGGGAGCTTCCGCAACCCGTCTTCATCGATGGCCGGCTGGAGGTCATCCAGGAAGAACTGTATCAGGAAATTACCTCCAGTTGGAATGGTCATTTACAGGAATTGCTGCACCGGTACAAACCCTCGCTGATAGTCTACAACTATGCGAAATACTATCCCTGGACCTTTCAGCTCAAAGATATGCCGGAATGGCGGTTGGTGTACCTCGACGGGATTGCCGCTATTTTTGCACACGAGGAATATGCACCGGAAATCAAAGCGATCGAACTTGCCTCCCTACCTTCGCAAGAACATCTTGTTGAACCTCATCCATTTCTTTCATGGGCGGAAGGATTTTATAAACCCGTCGATTACAGGCAGATCGATGAAATGCACAAGGGATTGTTTCACCTCCAAATGCGAGCTGAAACGAAAGAAAAGGAGATAGTCAGTCAGGCGGCGGTTTTCTTTAACCAGGCAAACGACCACTACCGGAGAGGAGACTTCACAAGCGCTTTGGCGCTTTATGATTCAGCGATCAGGATCTATCCCGGATATGCAAAGGCTTACAATAACAGGGGCATCCTGAAAGCATTCGAATTCAAAGATTACGCCTCGGCAAAAAAAGATTTTGATAAAACCCTGGAAATCGATCCCGAAAATGCGGATGCCTTCCTGAATCGCGGGACGGTCAATTTTTATCTGAAAGATGCGGATGCAGCCTGTAACGACTGGCAACAAGCTTTGAACCTTGGGAACCCTCAGGCTGCAAGGTTGTTGGAAACCCATTGTCGTCGTAAATAATTCTTACCTTTGCGGTCCAATCTTTCCTGACATCATGAGCGATTCGATCCATCATGAATGCGGTATCGCCCTGGTACGGCTCCTCAAACCCCTGGAGTATTATGTAGCCACTTATGGTACAGCATTTTACGGGTTGAACAAACTGCACCTTCTCCTTCAGAAACAACATAACAGGGGACAGGACGGAGCCGGGATCGCCACCATCAAATTCGATCTCCCTCCGGGTAACAAATTCATCACCAGGATTCGTTCCAACGCCACCAATCCCATCCAGGATATTTTCCAGAAAGCGGAAAAAAGTGTCAGGGAGATGAAACAACAGACCCCTCAACGGTTGACGGATACGGCGTGGCTTAAGCAACATATCGAAATGATGGGCGAGGTTTACCTGGGTCATCTGCGATACGGAACTTATGGCAAAAACAACCTGTTGAACATTCATCCCTTTGTCAGGGAAAATAACTGGATGACCAAGAACCTCGTGCTGGCCGGTAATTTCAACATGACGAACGTTGATGAATTGTTTGAAAAGTTGATCGACCTGGGGCAATATCCCGTGGAAACAAGCGACACCATTACCATTCTGGAAAAAATCGGCCATTTCCTGGATGAAGAGAATGAGGAACTTTACCGGAAATTCAAAGAGATGGGCTACCCCAAGCGGGAGATTACTTTCCGGATTGCCCGTGCCATGAATGTACAAAAAATTCTGAGAAGGGCTGCCAAAACCTGGGACGGGGGTTATGTCATCGCCGGGTTATTCGGCCACGGAGATGCTTTTGTCATGCGCGATCCCGTAGGCATCCGTCCGGCCTATTATTACCAGGATGAAGAGATAGTAATAGCCGCCTCTGAGCGGCCTGCCATTCAGACAGCCTTGAATGTCGGTTTTGATGCAGTCCGGGAACTCCGGCCCGGCCATGCACTGGTCATCAAAAAGGAAGGGAAGATCCGGGAACTGGAATTCAGGAAACCCGAAACCCGCAAATCATGTTCTTTTGAAAGGATCTATTTTTCCCGCGGAACTGACAAAGAGATCTACCGGGAAAGAAAAGAACTGGGCCGGTTGCTGACACCGGGTATCCTCAACGCGATTGATCACGACATTGAGCATACGGTCTTCTCGTACATTCCCAACACGGCGGTAGATGCTTATTACGGAATGATCGAAGAAGTTGATCGTTTCTGCGACACCATCAAGATTGAAAAGATCCTGGAGGCAGGAAAAAATCCGGAGAGAATGCATTTGAAAGAGATCATGGAACTTAAGCCACGTGTCGAAAAAGTCGCCGTTAAAGACGCCAAGCTGAGGACTTTCATCACGCAGGACTCTCAACGGGATGACCTGGTAACCCATATTTATGATATTACCCATGGCAGTATTCGTTCCGGTGTCGACAACCTGGTCGTCCTCGATGATTCGATCGTGAGGGGAACGACCCTGAAGCAAAGCATCATCCGGATGCTTGACCGGTTAGGCCCTGTTAAGATCGTCATCGCCTCCTCCGCTCCCCAAATCAGATACCCCGACTGTTACGGGATCGACATGACCAAACTCACCGAGTTCATCGCCTTCAGGGCTGCCATCAGCCTGCTTAAAGAGACCCGGCAGGAACACCTGATCAACGAAGTGTACAAGAAATCAAAAGCACAGGAGGACATTCCCAAAGAGAAGGTGGTCAATTATGTCAAAGAGATATACCGTCCTTTTTCAGCACTGCAGATCGCCGATAAAATAGCAGCGCTGGTCACGCCTCCTTCGTGTAAAGCTAAAGTAAGCCTGGTCTTTCAAACCATTGAAGATCTTCATGAAGCCATTCCGGACCATCGCGGCGATTGGTATTTTACGGGAGATTACCCTACACCTGGTGGAAATAAAGTGGTTAACAAAGCCTTCATTAACTATATCGAAGGCCACAACGAAAGGCCCTATTAAAGCACGTGCCGCAGGTCAGATCACAACCTTTTCAGAAATTTTCCGGGCGATCTCCTGAAACGCTTCAGGGGAGATCACTTTCTTCTGCTTTGTAAAATCCATGTCATACAGTCCGTCAATCGGGATCAGATGGATATGAGCATGGGGAACTTCCAGCCCTATTACGGTGATTCCGATTTTCTGACAAGGGACCACGCTTTGAATGGCTTTGCCAACTTTTTTTGCAAAGTTCCAAAGCCCGGCATGCAAAGGATCCTCCAGGTCAAAAAGATAGTCTACCTCTATTTTCGGGATCACAAGCGTATGCCCTTCACGGAGTGGGTGGATATCTAAAAAAGCCAGAAAATCCTCTGTCTCGGCGACTTTATAACAAGGAATCTCTCCCTTTACGATTTTTGTGAAAATGGTTGCCATATCAATAATTTTAACGGGATATTTCAACAATTTCAAAGGCTATCTTTCCGGCAGGGATATTGATTTCAACGGTATCCCCTAATGCTTTTCCAAGGAGCCCTTTCGCTATCGGAGAACTGACTGAGAGTTTACCTGCTTTTATATTGGCTTCATTCTCCGGTACCAGGGTATAGGTAAAGAATGAGCCATTCTGCAGGTTTTTTACCTTCACGGTTGAAAATATCAGGATCTTGGAGTTGTCGAGCTTCTTTTCATCAATTAACCGGGCGTTACTGACAACTTCCTGCATTTTCGAAATTTTCAGCTCCAGCAATCCCTGAGCTTCTTTGGCTGCGGCATATTCAGCATTTTCCGAAAGATCTCCTTTATCCCGGGCTTCGGCAATTTGTCTTGAAATAGCCGGCCTTTCAACCGTGGTCAATCTGTTAAGCTCCTCCTTGAGTTTCTCTAAACCCTCAGTAGTATAATATTTCAGCTCCGACATGATCTAAATATTTGTTGGTAATATAAGCCAAAAGACCCTGTGACAGGGTCCTTTGTATAAAAAACGAAGTTTTGGTAAACTTCTTTCCCCGGCTATTAAAAGTTAAGTTTCAGCCCTATGCTATGGGTTCCGGAGAAGGGATTGGTAGCACGGTAAGAATAGTCGATTCCGATACCGGTTTCCTTTTCCTTGTTGAAGGGTACGGAAACGGTAAATCCGGCATTCAACCCGTTATAGACTGTTCCCCGGTCTTCGACGTTGGTATTAAACATTCCGTCCTGGTAAGTATAACCTGCCCTGATCTGGAGGTAATACTTCAGGGCATATTCCAAGCCCAGGGTAAACTGGTCTTTGGTGAAAGAGTTGGAGGTGAAGTTACCGGCAAGGGTGATCCGGTGCATCTCACCAATCAGAAAATCGTAAGATGCGCCGATTCTCAAAGTAGCCGGGAGTTCATACCGGGCCGAACGTTGTTCTACGGTGAATTGGTCATTGTCATTCCCGTGACCGGGTATGATCCCTCTGAACGAAAGTCCGTCACCAGTGAACCGCATGGTCGGGCCAACATTTTTCAGTGCAATCCCGAACTTGATCTGTTCCTTGTCGCCTGTAACATATTGAATACCAGCATCAAGTGCAATGGCTGTGGCGGTAGCATCAGAGATTGATTCGGTGATCAATTTAACGTTCAAACCTCCATAAATGCTGTTCGAGAAGGCTTTCGCGTAAGCCAGATTGATGTTGAGATAATTGGGTTTAAAAGTACCCTGGACCGGTTCCGGTGAACTGGTGGTGGTAATATCAATTTCTCCAAAACTCATGGACATCACGGCAGCGGTTAAAACACCACCGTTGGTTCCCAGTTTCTGGCTGAGACCGAAAGACATGATGTTAACTCCTGATCCCTTCAGCCAGTTGGTATAGGAAAAGATGAGTTCTGTTCCTTTTGTGAATCCTGTACCAGCCACGTTGGTGTAGATGGCTTCAAGCCCCTGTGTGCAGGAGGTACCGACCGATCCCCACCCTGAGCTTCGTGCCCAGGGGTTGATCAGCAGTTCGGATGCGCCCGCCTGCCCGCTGCGGTCTTTGTTGCCTGCTTTGACCTGATCCAGTGGCAAGAGTATCAATCCCATCAAAAATATTGCGATGAAGCAGCTATATATATTTTTCATAATCCTGGAATTTTTTGTTTTTATCATTTTATAAATCGTATAAGCCATTATAATGCGTTCAGGTCAACCGGTCGCAATATTCCAAACCATTTGAGTGTCCGTTCGCCTAATCCTTCAGCTTTAACGTGGATCAGATAAACACCGCCGGCAATGGGAATTCCGGCAAAGTTCTTCAGATCCCAGTCAATGGAAGTCTTGGCATCGGTATTCAAACCGGCCGTAGAGGCCCGTGGTTCAGCTATACCCGATTTATCAACTGCAAACTGACGGATCATGGTGCCGCTCATATCAAAGATGGTCACCGTACATTTGGTAGGCAGGTTTACGATCTTGATACGATTATCGAGCTGGTTCCTCTCATAATCATCATAAGCATAGTAGGGATTTGGTACTACGTTGATCAGGTCGAGGTCGGTAGTGGCTTTATCCTGGCTGTACTTGGTAGTGGCGATGGAAGAAGTATTAAAGACGTACACCGGATAATTTTTGTTGAGTGTATCGGGGATGCCTGTCGAATCATAAGGCAGTGGTTCTGAATAGTATCGTTTGTAAGGTTTCGATACACGGATCTTCGTCGTCACCGTGTTGCTTAACCATTCTTTCCCGGCAATTGCAAGCGGGATGGTGGTATACAGTGCGGTGGCGTAAGTGTTATCTTTATAAATCGTGGCAGGGGTCTTGAGCATTATTTTCCGGATGTAGGCGCCCGCGTCGTAAGCCGGGTAATCCAGTTTAATGTTGGCAACCACGAACGATTTATGGTTCATGATGTACACGTAATGTTGGCCGCCGAATACCGGTACACCACCTGCATCATAGACCCTGTCGGAGGGATTCCAGATCATATCGCGTCCGTTATCAGCTACGAGCCAGGAGTTCTCGCCAAACATGATGTTGAGTCGCTCGCCGGTCTCCAGGTTGATGGCGTAACCAGGAAACCAACCCATTCCTGTCGCATTGATATAACTGGAATTGTACATCGGATTATCGCTGACTACGCCGGTGTCGCCGTCCACGTTGACAGACGGAGCTTTTCTGAAATCAAAGATTTTCGCTCCTCCTTGTGCTAATGCAGTTTTGGGACAAAGTTCAACGACCGGGCAACGGGACCATTTGGTTTTGTCGGGAGTGATGACGATATCCACGCTGCAAAGATTGTCCATGGTAGCGATCAGTTTGGATCGTTTTCCATAGGCTGGCCCCACGAAGAGTTCATCCCCGTTGATAGCCGCGAGACAGTATGGAGCCCACGTCCCGTTTTGGATCTTCTGGAAATTCTTGTTGGGGTCCCAGGGTTGTCCTACCTCACCGCTTCCCATGTTCCAGTCATAGAAACGGGTATCCGATCCTTTGTAAGTTCCCGACCGGATCCAGTTGTAATAAGACTCAGGAATATCGCTGTCAGGAATACCACCCAGCCAGACGCGGGTACTGTCTTCATAGATGGCACTTGGTGCCCACAGCAAGCCGTTGTCACTGGTCACCGATCCGCGGAGAGAGTCACCGGCATTGGGAACCTGGTAAAGCGTGAGGGCTATTCCCAAATCCAGAAATACCTGTTCGTAGGCATAGATGGTAGTAGTATCTGAGCGATAGCTCATTCCTGTCTTGTTGTTATACAAGGTCCATTTTCCAAACTGGATCTTCTTTTTATTGGTGAAGGGGTTACCAGCGTTGACAGATACCATGGAATCGAATTTCACGGTATATTCCCCGTCAACCACGTTCAGCGGATCGATCACTTTCACCTGCAACGGTCCTTTGTTGACCAGGTAGGTCGGATTATAGCAGATTGGATAATCAGGACCTCCGTAAACATTGGTCGAATCGGCAGGTGGTTTAGACATGATCTCTGCAATCGTCGCTTCTGTGAATTCCGTGATCATGCCGCCATTACCCTGTCCCTGGATACGGGTTATGACCGGTCCTTCGCCATAGGCAGCGTTCATGATCTCGCCCAGCGGGATATGCGGGATGGCTGTGTAGGTTTTAATGTTGCTCCGGCCACGGAGGTAAGGGGTCTTTTGCCCGTCTAATGCCGTGGGATCCAGCCCGTTATACTTTTTGTACTGGTTGTAGGCATAAGCTACTGCAACATAATAGTATTGTTTGTGGTTGATGAGCCGGTCATCCCCTGTTGCAAACATGTCTTTGGTGAAAACGAAGGAGTGGCGGATTCCCTTATCGGCGCCGTCAACCATTACTTCGCCTTTGTTACCACCCAGGTTCTGGTCGTACGACCAGTTAACCAGTTTTGTCACACCGTTTTGAACGTCGCACTGGGCCACAAGCCGTGCTTTGCTTTGATCATCAATATCGGCTGCTGAGACGGTGGCATCTTTTAATTGGTAGATTTGATATCCTTCAAAATGGTAGAGCGAGTCATTTCTTTCGTTGTGCCCCAAGGTATCCGGGTTGGGAATATTGGGATCGTATTCTACATATTTTTCGTTGTAGTTATTTCCAGCGTCGTTGGTTCTGCGGTTGGAGATATAAATGATCAACTCTTTATCCATCTCTTCGATGGTAAGGTCGGGAGCGTTGGGGCCGCTGAGGACAGCGAAACAGTTGTCGAACAAACTCTGGCATTTGTCATCGACGATCTTCAGCAGGGCGACCGATTCTTCCGGTGTTCCGGAGATTGAGCGTGCCCATGGAATACCGACGGTAATGTAGTTACAGGCTCCCGGAAGCAGGGTAAAGGGACCTGCTGATTGCATGAAACGACGGTCCTGCGGGTTATTGCCGGCCAGAACCTCAGTCCATTTCTTGAGGCCGTTGGGTGGTTGGCCATTGGTTCCCCAGTCGCAAAGGTCGGTTTCATCCGGGAACATGAAATCGCATTCCGGGCCGTAACCGCCTGCTGAATAGTGAGCATTTCCGCCGTAGATCATCTTGGAGTTATCTTTCCAGATACCACGGAGGAAGAGATAGTATTCTGAAGCATATTGGGGGTCTTGCATGTAGCTGGGAACCCCGGCATTACTGTTGTTGTGATAAACAAAGCGGCGCATCCCGAAACGCTCGTTGTCCTTGATCCCGTCACCGAAGTTCACGCCGTTGATGGCGTCGGATTTCACGAGGAAGGGAGCGGAATACATTTCATCGGGGCCGTAGTTCATTTCGATGACGGTTCCGTTCATCCCTACGATATCGCAACTTCCTTTAAAGGAGGGACCTCTGAGGGTATTTCCTTTAAAAGAGGGGTTATCATAACCATCGGGATCCATGTAAGGACCCTGGAAGAAGTCGACACCGACTGCAGGCGGATGGGCGCCGTACGCGTAGGACTGACCGGTACCATCAACCGGTGTCCCATTGTAGCAGTAACCAAGCCCGCGGTTCACGTCGCAACCGACATAGTCGTCGTTGGCGTAGCCCAGGTCGGGGTCAACCCACTGGCTGAAGTAGGTTCCGGTTAGTGTGTAAGTGGAGCGGTTGATGATCTCGTAAGAGTAAAAAGTCATGTTGTTGATCTCATCATTGGTGGCAAAGGCAAAGTACTGGGCCCGGATCTCCATCCCGATCGGGTCGCCGGTCGTTTCCGAGTGATAATTACCTTTATCGTTATAAACACTCCAGATGGTCTGGTCTCCTTTGAGTACCTGATCGACGAGGATACCCATCGTATCGGAGGGTGATCCGTCTTTTACCTTTGCCCTGGCAATCAATTCGCCTGGTTTCAGGTTTTTGGGACAGAGGTTATTGGCCAGATCGTAATAGGGGTAGTCACCCTGACGGGGATCGTACACGCCGTCGCCGTTGATATCATAGAAAGGGGCCATGTAGAAGGCCTGGCCTTTGGAAATATCACCATGGGCGGGCCAATCGAGGATAGACTTGGGAATGGTATAGTCGGGATAGGAAGCTTTATCATCCCACCAGGCCAGAAATTCCTGTACTTCTGCACGGGTCATCGTGAACAATTTATCCCATTTGGCACAGGTTTCAACATCCACAGCAGCGGTTCCGTCAACAGTCAGGGGGCCGGGCCAGAAGTCGTTCTTGGTGTGGGCCGTGGCGGTGGTAGGGCCCTGACCGAACCGATAAGCTGCCAGTTTCAGGTTGTTGTTGATATCGATACCACCGATCCAGAGGGAGGTAGAGAACAAGGAGGTTTTTTTGGAACCTTTGGGAATCTCGTATTCGGCGTTTTCGAGGAACCATCCATTGCCGTAAGAATACATGAGGGTCCTTACGTTATTGATATCAAGGTATTTATAGCTTGATCCTGCAGCACAACCGGCCGCTGTTTCTTTGATAACATCGGTACTTTTGCCACCGTTTTTGTGAACCTCTTCCGCAAAAACGGCATTGGTAGTCCACATACAGAATGCTATCACTAAAAAGCGAAGTATATTTTTCATTTTCGAGGTATTTTTTACTAAACTGAAATTTCTTCTCATAACCATGGCTGTCTCATCCTTAGAAGTTAAACATTACGCCGAACCGGATGGTACGGGGTGAGCTGTAGTTATAGGGAGTGTTCATCTGAATGGAGTACAGATCGCGGTATGATTGCGGATCGACCTGTTGGTTGATGGCGTTTTGCCATTCGGGGGCCGACAGGTAACCATCGTCGTCAGCAGTTCCGGTAGCCGGATACACGGCAACGACTGTTTTGGAATTCAGCAGGTTGGTGAATTCAAAATAAACATTGATGGTTCCCATTTTCTTTTTGTTGAGAGCGAAGTTAAAATCTTTGTCAACCCGTGCACCGATGAGGAACTGCCAGGGGAGCCTTGCACCATTGATGGTTCCCTGGATGGGGCCCATGGCGCCGAAAGGCAATATTTTGCTGGTTTTGGTGTAGGGTGTTCCCGATCCACCGGTGATGGTGAAGTTGGCGCCAAAATTCGAGAGGAATTGAACGGGGGGTTTTCCGCTCTTCTTTCTTTTAATAACTGGTCCGTTATAATCTTTTCCGCTTCCCCACCGGTAGTCGAGACTGATGTTGAACTGGTGGCGTTGGTCAAAGTTCAACGGGTTGAGGGTACGGAGGTTCGGTTGGTCTGACCGGATGATGGTCTGGGCAGCGTTGGGATCCGATCCGGTGCCTTCGGCAAATTGGAGGGTATAGTTGAAACGCACTCTTGCATTGCCTGTTCTGCGGAGATCGTAGGTGAGGGTTAATCCCTTGACGGTACCAAAGTCGATGTTGGTATAAGAGTAATAAGTTTTGGGATAGGCACCTGTGAGGCGGTATTGCTGGATCTGGTCGCGCATTTCGCGGTAGAAGACGGCCAGTTTGAGGGACGAGGCGTTGTTGATCTTCTGCTGGAAGCCCAATTCATAATCGATCGTACGCTCTGGTTTCAGGTTGGGATTGTTGATGGTCCCTGAACTTCCCGTTACACCAATATAATAATAGGAGATGGGGTCGATCTGTACTTCAGCGGAGGAGGGACGTTGGGTAAGAATGTCGTAGTGTGCATAGAATAAAGCATCATCGGAGATGGGGAAGGAGAAGGAGATACGGGGCATGAAATTGGTCTGCGGATCGTAATCTTTAAAAACCCCGGCGGTGATTGATTTGTTGGAGGGATCCACGAGGTAGGGCTGTACGCCGTTACCGCGGTCTAAGACCCTGACCGGGTCGGTGATCGGGCTCCCGTCGGAGTTGTACCAGTTGCTGTTATTACGGTAACCGGTGATGGCGGTAGGATTGGAAGCATCGTCAACATAAACGACATAATCGCTGCCAATGCCTGAGGGATGGGTGATGTACTGTCCATTCATTTGATTGACTTCTCCTGCGGTTTTTGCCGGGTAGAAGAGGTAGGGGTCTTTCAGGACAGCCTGGTTGGCGTCGAAACGGTCGACACGGATACCAATATTAAAGATCAGGTCTTTGAAAGCGAATTTATCCTGGATATAACCGGCCATATAAATCGGTTGATAAGAGCCGATGGGGCGGGTATAGTTACCGTTGGCATCTTTGGCTGTGAAAAATTCATCAAAACCGGGTTGTTTGCTCATTTTATTGCCCATGTAGTCGTAGCCGGCATAGGCAACGATCGGGGAGCCGTCTTTGAGCAACTCATCGGCACTGAACATATCGATCGAAAAGAGTTGGTCGCCTGCTTTCACCGTATGCAGTTCCATGTTCTTGTCGTAATAACTGATGGTATTATCGGCGAAACTGTAGGAATCGATGTCAATCCAGTCAGTTCCGTCAACCGGTAATCCAAGTTTTTTACGAAGGTTGATATCGAAGGTCCGCTGGAGGGTGGATACATATTTGCGGTTGTAGTTAATGGTATCCATGAAAACGCCGTCGCGGTAAACTTCGATGGGATTGTTCAGGTCGAGGTCGCGTAACTGGGCGTTGGTCAAACCCCTCATGGTTTCCCACAACTGGATTCCTGCATTGGAGTATGAAGAGGAGGTGCGTTGTTGGTATTGCAAACCAAGTTGGATTTCATGGTTGCCGAAGTCGGCTGCGAAGGAGGCATTAACAGCGAGCTGGTCTGTGTTGGAAATGGCATATCCGTTGGCACGGTTCCCCACGTTGGCCCACATGCTGTAAGGTGCGGTGGGTTCCATCCCGTTGACCAAACCCCGGCCGGAGATAATCTCATCGATGTTTTGGTAGTGAGAAGTCGGATCTTCAAAGAAACCGTAATACTGTTGGGTCCAGTTGGATGATTCGGGGTTGATGTCGGAACCTCTGAAGACCACAATGGTATCACGGGTACCGTTTTGGAGGTGGGCCCACTTTCTGGCAACTGAGTCGTAAGCCAACTCAGGGGTGTAAGCGCGTACAGTCTGGGTGGTGAAACTTCCCACATAGCCGTATTTGAAGTAGTTGTCTTTGTGTTCGGCATCTTCTGATTTGGCAAAGGAGCGGGTAAAGTCGGCGCCGATGGAATAATAGATGTTCTTAACGAACGATTTGCTATCGGAGGCGGTGGGGAAACGCTGGGTGAATCTTCCGTTCACACGCCAGGTATAACCGGTAGTGTGGGTGTTGTACTGCCAGTCTAACAATGAGTTACTAAAATTAAAGCTGCGGTTGTCGTACCGGGTGAAAGTACCGCCAACGGAAACGTTGATGGTGGGCGATACCCTGAAGTCCAGTTTACCGGATACGTTGATATTGGTTCCCGAAGTATTCCGGGTATATTTGGTTTTTTCCATCTGGTCATAGGTGAGGAATTCAGCGTTGTAGAACACAGCCTGATTCTGCCCGTAAAGACGGAGAGGGTTGACTTTCAGGTAATCCTGAACGTCATCGGTCACTTTGTAAAGTGGGAAAGCGGCCGGAGCCCCATCTTTCTGATAAATAAAATCACCTGCGATGAAGAAGCCCATGATCGGGGTTTTGGTGCCACGAACCGTATCTTTTTTAGAAACGACCGGACCGGTAAAGTTCAACCCCACCCTGTTATATCCAAAAGCATCGAGATATTGAGAAGATTGCAGGTCGATTCCCCCTGAAAAATCTTTGGAAGGGCCTTTGGTCGTAACATTGATGATACCACCTGTGGCATCCCCGTAAGCGGCAGGGGTACCACCCAGGATGACCTCCACCTGCTCAATTGCTGACTGCGGGAGGTTGTTGCTACCTGTGACACGCATTCCGTCGATGTAGTAAACTGTTCCGGACGACCGTTGGCCACGCATACTGGTGATGTTCCCGTTAGCGTCAGTTGTAACACCACCGACCGTCGTAGCTACGGCTGCAGCCGATTTATTGGCCATCTTGGAAATTTCTTCCGAGGTCACCGTACCTCCTGAAGTGGTCTGGTCCTTGGAAATAAGGGGTACCTTATATTGTACGATCTCAATTTCATTGAGGGTGGTGGTAGCTACTTCAAGTTCCAGATTCTGGAACGTAATCTTGTCAGGCGCAATAATGATCCCCTTGATCATGAATGGTTTGTACCCGACAAAACTGGCCTTTAAATCAACTTTTCCCGGAGGTACCGGCTTGATCTGAAAGTTCCCGTCAAAATCCGAAGTAGAGCCTCCGACCTGGACACCCCCCACTTCTACAACCACATTCGCAAACGAGATCGGCTCCTTGCTCTGTTTATCAACGATTTTTCCCTTAATCGTACCGGAGCCGGTTTGTGAAAATACTAACAAACTTGTTGCCAGTACTAATCCAATAGACAATAGTAAATTTCTTAACATACCATATAATTTTATGTTAGATTATAAATGCGCTGTAAAAGTTGGTAAAAATAATAATTATTTAAAATGATATTCAAAATAATTTTCCCCGTGCCGGAAATATATAACCATTCTAAATTAAATCTGAAATGATTCTTTATCGCTGGTTTCGCGCATTACTTATACCATTTGAACTGCTTCTCAAAACTACCGGCGGCAGGACCTCCCTCCTTGTTAATTTTTTCACAATA
>ERZ1645192.306-NODE-306-length-39154-cov-11.563083_pt1 | contig 39154 bp, 32 predicted proteins | sample MGYA00575354_ERZ1645192 | MGnify/ENA primary metagenome ERZ1645192 (study PRJEB40844, sample SAMN11349763) | freshwater sediment metagenome | isolation source: river sediment | host: Sediment | place: India: Faizupur Khadar , New Delhi | collected 2017-02-21 ...
GCGCTCCGCGAGCGGCTTGCTACCGCCCAGCTACACCACCAACCGGGACACGACCGTCGGTCGGGTCAGGGTGCTTTTCAAGAAGCTTCTTGACCATCATGATGAAACCGGGAGTGCAAAAGCCACACTGGAAGGCGCCAGCGCTGATGAAGGCCTCCTGCACCGGATCGAGCCGTTCGCCCTGTTCGAGCCCCTCGATGGTTGTGACCTCCGCGCCATCCATGAGGGCCGCCAGATGGAGGCAGCCGGAAACAGCGAGGCCGTTGACATAGACGGTGCAACAGCCACACAGGCCCTGACCGCAGCTCTCTCGCGCACCGCGCAGATCGAACCTCTGCGTCAGCACTTCGACGACCGTCTCATGCGTCATGATGTCGGCGACTACGGGTCGACCATTGAGCGAGAATCTGATTTTCCGCGAGACGCTCATATCAGGCCTCCACTTCAGACGCGCTGGCCTGGCGTTGCAGGGCATTGAAAACGGATTCGGCGGACAAGGGCAGGTCTGGAAGATGCACCCCGATGGCGTCGGCAACGGCATTGCCGATCGCTGCTGACAAGGCGATGGTTGCGGACTCGCCGGCGCCTTTGGCTCCAAAAGGCCCGGTCTCTTGCCTGGAGTCGACCCATTCGTTGATGAAGACGCGCGGCATATCCAGCAGATTGGGAATTTTGTAGTCGGCCAGCGAGCCATTGGTGAGATGGCCGTCCTGAAATTCCATGTTTTCCGTCATGGTAAAGCCAAGCTGCATGATCGCCGCGCCCGATATCTGGATTTGCGCCAATTTCGGATTCAGCGCCGCCCCGATGTCTGCGACATTGACGAGCTTGGTTACGGTGATGCGGCCTGTCTCGATGTCGATCTCGACTTCGGCGCCGCTTGCGCCGACGCCCCAAAATGGCGTCGCGTTATCAGATTGTCCTGTTTCCGTGTCGGGCTTTTTATAGGCCGGAATGAAGCTCGCTGTGCCGATGATATTCCCGGCTTGCATGCCGTATTTGCGTCGGAGCAATTCACTGAGGGGCAGGTTGGCGCCTGGCGGGACGCCAAGTTCTTCGGCCAGAGCTTCAATCTTGCGCTTGGCGTCTTCAGCGGCAAGCCGGACGGCCGTGCCCATGTGGAAGGTCGAGCGCGAACCCAGCGTTCCCATATCGTATGGCGTTACGTCGGTGTCAGGATGCACGACGCGAATGTTCTCGGCGTCGAGATTCAAAACCTCCGCGGCGATCTGCGCCATGACGGTGTCGGAGCCCTGCCCCATGTCGACGGTTCCGATATAGAGGCCGCAGCTGCCGTCGCCATAGAGATTGAGGATCGCGACGGATGTGGTCGGCGATGTGATGCCCTTGAAGCCGACCGCCACGCCGCGGCCGCGACGAATCGAGCCTTCGGAACGGTTAAGCGGCGCGCTCCAGTTCATGCGCGCCAGCACCTGATCCATCGCCTGCTCGAGTGCGGCATTTTTCATGACGGTGCCGCTCGCCTGAGGGCGTCCGTCACGCAGGAGATTCCGGCGTCGAAACTCGATCTTGTCGATTCCGAGCCCGTCCGCGATCATGTCTGTGTGGCACTCATAGGCCCAGGCGGTTTGGGGCGCGCCGAAGCCGCGAAGCGCACCGGCCGGCGGGCGGTTGGTATAAACCGCGTAGGAGTCGATCCAGACATTCTCGATGTCGTATGGACCGGCAGACGTGAAGCCGGCCTTCTGAGTGACGCGCGGGCCGATGTCCGCATAAGCGCCGCCGTTCCAGATAATCTCGCATTTACGAGCGATGATCTTGCCGTCGCGCGTCACCCCGCTCTTGATTTTGAATGTGCAGGGATGGCGCGTGACCATGAAGAATTGCTCTTCCATGGTCAGGGAAATTTTCACCGGCCGCTTGACGAGCAGCGACAGCGCCGTCACGAGCGCTTCAAGTTTGATATAGAGTTTTCCGCCGAAGCCCCCGCCAAGATATGGAACCTTCACGCGGACACGGTTTTCCGGCAGACCGAGGAGGCGCGCAATCTCGATGCGCACGAAGGATGGGCCCTGCGATGCTGTGTGCAATGTGACGCGGCCATCGGCGACGTCAGCGACGGAGACGAAAGGCTCCATCGGCGTGTGCATCACAGGCTGGTTCTTGAACGTGTGCTCGAAAATGTGATCCGAATTGCGGAAACCCTCTTCGACATCGCCGCGCCGCAACTTGTAATCGAGAGCGATATTGGTTCCGCGGCGGCCCTTGAGATGTTGCAGGTCGGGGAAGGTCGCTGCAGGCTTCAGTTCATCGTGGACGCAAACCGCAGAGGTCATCGCGTCAATTTCATCGAGAACTGCCGGAAGCTCATCATATTCCACTACGATCAGCGCGGCGGCTTGCGCCGCCACATGCGGATCCGACGCGAGCACAACGGCTATGGGCTCGCCGGCAAAGCGAACCTTTCCATCGGCCAATACCGGTTGGTCATGGAACGCCGGTCCGTAATAGGGATGGGGAATGACAGTGCGAATATCGTCGATGGTGACGACGCGGAACACGCCCTCAACTGCGGCCGCAGCGGATGTGTCGATGCTGACGATCCGCGCATGCGGAGAAGTGCTTCGGAAAATCTTGCCGTACAACATTCCTGGCAGGCGCAAATGATGCACGTATTCGATGCGGCCAGTAACCTTCTCGCGTCCTTCGAGGCGCGCAATCGACCTGCCAATGTTGCGGGATGATGTGAAAGACATTGGGGTCATTCCCGAACAAGGTTGCGGAGCGCACGCGTCAGATGGACGCGCAGCAATTGCTTCTTGAAATCGACGGAGCCGCGCGCGTCCGATTCCATTTCGACATCAATTGCCGCAGCGAGTGCAGCCGCCGTGATTGCAGCCTCGATGTCGTTCCCACCTTCGAGCGCCGCCTCAGCTGCAAACAAGCGTGTAGGGCGATCGACAGCGGCGCTGAGCACCAGCCTTGCGTCCTTGAAGCGGCCGTCCTGGACCGTCACGGCGATTGAAATGCCCAACGCCGGCCAATCGTGAATTGCGCGCGTCGTCACTTTCACATAGGTCGCGCGGCGGTTCGGGCGAAGAGGAACGCGAATCTCGGAGATCAGTTCGCCGTCGGAAATGGTGGTGGCGTAATAGCCCGCGAAGATGTCCTGAATCGGCGCCACGCGTCTTCCGGCCGCAGAACGCAGGACGACCTCGACGTCAAGCGCTGTCCAGATCGGAGGCAGATCGAGATGCGGGTCGCCGTGTGCAATGTTGCCTCCGACGGTCGCGACATTGCGCACACGGACATTGGCCAGATCCGCCATGGCGCGCGTCACGATCGGGAACCGATCGGCGATGATCTTTGAATTCTCCAGCTCCGAAAATGTCGTCATCGCGCCAATGCGACAGACGCCAGCCGCTTCATCAAGCCGGATGCCTTTCAATTCATCGATGAGGCGCAGACTGACGAGGCGAGCGGGCGTAAACAGCTGCGCCTTCATCATCAACATAAGCGCTGTGCCGCCGCCCATGGGCCGAATTCCGGCGTCCGCATCGCGCAGAAACCCGAACGCATCTTCAATGGTGCGGGGCTCGACCAATTCGAAGGCGTTCATGAGCGCCCCCTTTTGCTCAGTTGCATCGCGAGCGACGTGCTGCCGCAATCGTTCAATTCAACGAAAATCGGCAAATATGCGAATTTTGGAACAGTTGGGTCGCAAGAAAGCGGCAGGCCGAGGGGTGAGACAGGCGACACTTTGGCGACCTCCGAAACAGCGAGCAGGCGCTGGACCGTTTATGGAGCCCCGCGACACATTGACCGTTCAACGACGAGAGGATTGCAAGGATCTCGGCGCGTGTCAACTTTTTACGGCATTGTCCCGTTATTGGTACGGCGCCACTCGCAAGCCATTGAAAAATATAAAGAAAAATAATTGTGCAGCGCGAAAAACATCTCCATAAGCGAGCAAGATGCTTCGGTTTTTAGCCGCGTGACGGCACAATGCGTTCTTTTCGGGACGGTTGGGTGATCCGCAGTCGCTTGCGCGGCCAGTGCGCGCGGCAAATTCAATATCTTGCGGCGTTGCGTGGAAAGGTTTCGCGCTGTCGGGTTGCGTAATTCAGCAATTGCGTTTTTTTTGGGTTTTATGCTAAAAATGTCATCATGCAGTTCGGGGGGAGTTTGGGTCAGACGAAAGTCTCAACTTCCCGATCGTTCTCGCCGCCCATTCCGGGGTGACGAAGTCCACTCATGCAGCTATAGAATAGGTGCTTTATCCGGCCTGATGATCCACCGGTTCGGCAGTTGCAGCGAAGGGCCAAAACCAGCCGTTCTATTTTTTAAACAGGTGTTCGCGTGGCAATCCACTACAAGGAAATCGCCAATCGCCTGAGAGCTTTCCGTCTCGGCTCCGGCTTGAGCGCTGACGAAATCGCCAAGCGCGTGGGAATTTCCAGAACCGCTCTCTACCGGTTCGAAAAAGGCGAGCTCGCTAAAATCGAAACGCTCGAAAAGCTCTCGGAGTTATTGCAGGTGTCGATGCCGACCCTGCTTGGCGTCGGCATTGAATACATGCCGTCCGCGACAAGCTATTTCGAGCGCATCCGGCAATTCGAGGAGAGCGCCGAGCACATCATGGTGCTTGCGGGGCCCATCTCATTCCTGTTGGCGTCCGAAAATTTCATCAACGTGCTCGAGGTCATGCTGCGGGAAAGCATCCCGACTGATGCTCCGGACCATGAGACGTCGATGCGGCAGGTTGACCGCATCATCGAGATCCTGCGTGAGCGCAAGCGCAATTACCTGCGTCGTAAACCGGGAATGCTCAATCTGATTTCGGCCCGCGAGGTTAGCCGGTTGCTGCAAAACGGGTTCGTTGGAAATTCATTGGTGAAAGGGGCGGAGCTTGAGCGGCGTCGGGCGCTGGCGCGCGCCGAGATCGAGCATTTTGTCGGAGTGATCGAAGACGAATCCATCGGCGTTCAGATCGGCTTGGTGACAGAATCGCTGCCGCATGCCGGATTCCAGATCTTCCGCATGGCCGATTCCAAGGTTCTCACAGTCAGCCCATTCCGGCTGGGCGAACAGCCCAATGTTCGGCTCGGCGTCGCGATGATCACTTCGGCTCCAGACGCGATCGCCATGCACGAGAAAGTGGTCAACGAAATGTGGAGGACCGCCAAGAAGGGCTCAGTCGCCGCTGAGCATCTGCGAGCGATCCTGAAACGGAGCGAAGCCGAAGCCGAAAGCGTTTCGCCCGTGCTTGCGGAAGCATGCAAATCAACCGACGTTCCGATACCGGCAAGCGAACCGCCGCGGTCAAAGAGAAGTCGTGCCTTGCCCGTTACGAAATCGCCCAGATGAGCCCTGCGCGCCCTCATAGGTGTTGACCGTCTCGAGGTTCGCGGCGTGTCGCATCACGCGAACTTCGATCTGGACGCCGTTGCCGCCATGCATGTCGCGCGCCTTGCCGCAATTGGCGCGCTTGACGATCGAGATCATCTCCGGGGCCGTCTTGCCTTCGTCGAACAGGCGGCCGACAAGCAGCGAGCCCTGCAGCCCGAGCGCGATTTCCGTCTGCATGTCGGCGAGCTTCTTCTGCACCAGCTGGGTGGCGGCCAGAGGCCGGCCGCACTGCTTGCGGTCGAGCGTATATTGCCGGGCGCGGCGCCAGCAATCTTCCGTCGCGCCCATGGCGCCGAAGCAGATGCCGTAGCGGGCGCGGTTGCGGCAGCCGAACGGGCCGCCGAGGCCGCGGGTGTTGGGCAGCAGGTTTTCTTCCGGCACGATGACGCCGTCCATGACGATCTCGCCGGTGATCGAGGCGCGCAAGCTGAGCTTGCCGCCGATCTTCGGGGCGGAGAGGCCCTTCATGCCCTCGTCGAGGATGAAGCCCTTGATCTCGTTGTCAGGCGCCGCCCACTTCGTCCAGAGGCGACACAGGCTCCAAAGCGGTCGTTGCAGCGGATAATTATCCGTTCGAATGTCCTTGTCGGGGCCTCTCGTCGCGCTCACGAACATTGCACAAGTTGCGCGGGCCTTTCGGGACAAGTTTTACGACAGCGATCCCGGCCTGAGTCAGGCCTGCGCCCGGCTGCGTAGATCAAGTCGCCCCGAAACAAAGTGTTACATTGGCGAAACGTCATGATGCGCTGGGCGCTGTATCGTGCGGGGCGCTCATGGGAGACGCCGCCATGCACGACCATCACGATGGCCATGGGGCCAACGAACATCGCCGCGATCAAGCGCAGGCCGCCGCGGTCGAGCCTGCTCCCGCCATGGCCAGCGAGACGATCTACACCTGCCCGATGCATCCGCAGATCCGTCAACGCGGGCCGGGATCTTGCCCGATTTGCGGCATGGCGCTTGAACCGGAAGTGGCCGCGGCGGAAGGCAATCCCGAGCTTGCCGACATGACGCGGCGCTTCTGGATCGGCCTTGCCCTCGCCGCGCCCGTGCTGGCGTTGGAAATGGGCGGCCATCTTATCCCCCTGCACGCCTGGCTGGGCCAGCAGACATCGAACTGGCTGCAATTCTTCCTCGCCACGCCGGTCGTGCTGTGGGCCGGATGGCCGTTCTTCGTCCGCGCCCTGGCGTCGCTGCGCACGCGCAATCTCAACATGTTCACGCTGATCGCCATGGGCACGGGCGTCGCCTGGATCTACAGCGTCGTCGCGACGCTCGCCCCGGCTCTGTTTCCGGCTTCGATGCGCGGGCCTGACGGCGCCGTCGCGCTCTACTTCGAGGCGGCGGCCGTCATCACCGTTCTGGTCCTGCTCGGACAGGTGCTCGAATTGCGGGCGCGCGAAGCCACGAGCGGCGCAATCAAGGGCCTGCTCGACCTGTCGCCGAAACAGGCGCGACGCGTGCGCGCCGACGGCGCCGACGAGGATATCGGCGTCGAACGCATTCTGGTCGGCGATCGGCTGCGCGTGCGCCCTGGCGAAAGCGTCCCCGTCGACGGCGTGATCGTCGAAGGGCGCAGCGCCATCGACGAAGCCATGGTCACGGGCGAAGCCATGCCTGTGACGAGGGGCCCCGGCGATAAGGTCATCGGCGGCACGGTCAACCAATCCGGCAGCTTCCTGATGAACGCCGAAAAAATCGGCCGCGACACCGTGCTGGCGCGCATCGTGCAGATGGTGGCGCAGGCGCAGCGCAGCCGTGCGCCCATCCAGCGCCTCGCCGATCAGGTCTCGGGCTGGTTCGTGCCGGTAGTGATCGCCGTCGCGGTTCTCGCCTTCGCGGCATGGGCGATCTGGGGGCCGGAACCGCGCCTGACATTTGGTCTGGTCGCGGCGGTCTCGGTGCTGATCATCGCCTGCCCCTGCGCGCTCGGACTGGCGACGCCAATGTCGATCATGGTCGGCGTCGGCCGCGGCGCGCAATCCGGCGTGCTGATCAAGAACGCCGAGGCGCTTGAGCGCATGGAAAAGGTCGATACGCTCGTCATCGACAAGACCGGCACATTGACGGAAGGCCGCCCGAGCGTGGTCGCCATCCGCACCGCAAACGGCTTTGCCGAGGGCGAGCTGTTGCGGCTTGCCGCCAGCCTCGAGCGCTCAAGCGAACATCCTTTGGCGGCGGCGATCGTGCGCGTCGCCGACGAGCGCAACATCCCTCTTGCCAAGGCCGAAGACTTCGACTCGCCTGTCGGCAAAGGCGTCACGGGCCGGATTGAAGGCAAGGCGATTGTCATCGGCAATCGCCACATCATGGACGAGCAGGGGATCGACACATCCTCCCTCGCCGCGGCCGCCGACGAGCTGCGGCGCGAGGGCGCGACCGCGATCCACGTCGCCGTCGATGGCCGGGCGGCCGGCATTTTCGCCATCGCCGATCCGATCAAGCCGAGCACGCCGGCGGCGCTCGCGGCTCTGCGCGAGGCAAGAATTCGCGTGGTGATGCTGACCGGCGACAACCGCACGACAGCTGAAGCGGTCGCACGCAAGCTCGGCATCGCGGATGTCGAGGCTGAAGTGCTGCCCGAGGACAAGGGCGCGATCGTCGCCCGGTTCAGGGCGGAAGGCCGCGTCGTGGCGATGGCCGGCGACGGCGTCAACGACGCGCCCGCCTTGGCCGCCGCTGATGTCGGCATCGCCATGGGAACGGGCACGGACGTCGCGATGGAGAGCGCCGGCGTCACGCTGCTCAAGGGCGATCTCAACGGCATCGCACGCGCACGGGTTCTCTCGGCGGCGACCATGGCCAACATCCGGCAAAATCTGTTCTTCGCCTTCATCTACAACGCGGCCGGCGTGCCGATCGCGGCGGGCGTCCTCTATCCGGCATTCGGCGTGACGCTGTCGCCGATCATCGCGGCCGCAGCCATGGCGCTGTCGTCCGTCAGCGTCATTGTCAATTCGCTGCGCCTGCGCCGGGCCAGGCTTTGAACCGCCCTTCGGCAGGCTTCACTTCGGCGCGCCCGCGACACGGCTTTGCCAAAGGGGCTGCCTTGCGTCGGGAGTGCGGCGGGCGATGATGGTTGAAGCGGAAAATTGGCGCGGCGTCATCTTGCGCTATGTTGCGGTATCCTTGCCGCTTCATGCCGCCTGGGAGTTTGCGCAGCTCCCGCTATACACGATCTGGACGACCGGAACGCCCGGCCAATTCTGGTTTGCGGTCTTTCATTGCACATTGGGCGATTTGGCGATTGCCGCATCCACGCTCGTGCTTTCGCTTGCTCTTTGCCGTCGTGCATTTGGCAACGACCCGCGGTCGCGCAGCGTCCTGATGCTGACGATTGCGCTTGGCGTCGGCGACACGATCTTCAGCGAATGGCTCAACGTTCATGTGCGCGCAACATGGTCCTATGCGCCGGCGATGCCGCTGCTGCCGCCATTCGGAACGGGCCTGTCGCCAATTCTGCAATGGCTGATCGTCCCGACCGTCGCGATGCGAATCGCTGCGGGCGGACGCCGCCCGCGCAGCCGCCCGCCATGAGATCTGTCGCGACAGCCTAGACCTGCGTCGCGCCTTTGTAGCGCCCGAAGGTCGATCTGCCGGTCTTGCCGAATTGAATGACGTCGAAGACCTCGGCAATCAAGCCTTCCATGCCCGGCGATCCGGCGGGCATGCCGGGGGCGGCAAGCCCGATGGCGTCAGGGCGCGTCTCGAGCAAGCGCAAGAGGGCCGGGGCCGGAACATGGCCCTCGATGATATAGCCGGCCATTTCCGCCGTGTGACAGGAGGCGAGATCGTCCGGCACGCCGAAGCGGCCCTTGATCGCCTGCATGTCCTTTTGCTCGACGGTTTCGACGACAAATCCGGCCCGCTTCAGATGTTCCGCCCATTTGCCGCAGCAGCCGCAAAAGGGATCCTTGTGCATGACCACTTTGGGAAGCGCGGCGGCGAAGGCGGGAACGGCATGGGCGACGCCGGCCAGTGCTGCGAGCCGAAGCGCCGCGCGGCGTGTCAGTTGCTGAGTGACGATAGGCATTTCTGGAACTCTCCGCTTGGCGTCGGCTTCAATGCGACGCGCGCTGATGTATGTGCGAGGCGATGGTTACGGATGCAGTCTGTTACTTCGCCTTGTTGCGCAGCCATTCGGTCATTGCCATGATTTCGGTCTGCTGCGCCTTGACGATATCCTCGGCGGCCTTTCTGACCTGCGGATCCTTGCCGAATTGCAGCGCCGTAATGGCCAGATCCAGGGCGGCCTTCCTGTTGGCGATGATCGCCCGCGCGAAATCGACATCGGCATCGCCGGTCAGGGGCGCGGCCATATCAATGCGCATTTTCGCGAAAGCATTGGCGAAGGCGTGGCTTGAGGGCGGCGCGTCCGGCTTGAGCGCCGGCATCATGCCGCCGCTCATCATCTTGCGGTGCATCTCCTGCATCTGCTTCATGTGGTCGGGGCCCATCATTCTCATGCCCATGCCCATGCCCGGCATGGCGGGCGCTGCGCCGGGACCAGGCATGGCGGGAGCTGCGCCCGGCCCCGGCGTAGCCGGCTGGGCGGAAGCCTTGGGGGCCTCGGCGGGGTGATGGCCGCTATGCTCATCCTGCGCCAGCGCCAGCGGCGGCGCAGCAAGGAGGCCGGCAAGAAATGCGATGGCGATCGACGCTTTTGCGGTTTTCATGATGGTGCTCCACTCGGATTGCGCCTCGGCGGCTCTTGGCGGCGCAGAAAGATTACGCCTTCGGCCGTATCGTGGCGTTTCGTCATTGTGACAATGTATGTCAGCGACGCGCGGAAACACGGCTCAATCGAATTTGAATTCGCCCTTCATGCCGGCTTCGTAATGGCCCGGCACGTTGCAGCCGAACTCAAGCTCGCTCGCCCTGGCGAAGGTCCAGACGATCTCGCCCGACGCGCCGGGCTCGAGCAGAATATTGTTGCCGTGATCATGCGCGCCGAGCTTGGCGCGATCGATCTTGTCGGCGTCGATTGCGCCGCTGGCGGCCAGTCCCAACATTTCCGACTGGTGCGCGGCCTGCATGGCCTTCGTGCCGATCGTCAATTCATGCACGAGCCGTCCGTCATTGCGGACGATGAAGCGCACCGTCTCGCCGGCCTTCACGGCAAGGCTTTTCGGATTGAAGTCGCTGTCGGTCGCGACGATCGTCACCACGCGGCTCGCCTCGGACGCGCGGCCCGGCGCGCCGCCCTCGGCCTTGACCGCATGGCCATGACCGGCGTGCGAGCCGCCCTCATGCGCAAGCGCCGCGGGCGCCGCGACAGCCATGAGCGCGATGAACATTGCCTTGAAGCGCATGATTGCTTTCTCCGTGATGCAGATTTCAGAATTTCGCCTGACCGGTCTGGCCGTCCGGCGCGGTCAATTGCACCGCGCCCTTGGCCGGCATCGCCAATGGAACGGCCGCCTCGCCCATGAGCTTCGAACCCTCGGCCGGCGCGAGGGCAAAGCGCTGCGGCTTGCCGTCGACGATGAAGATGGCGCTGGCCTTGAACCCGGCGGCCGGCACAGGCTTGCCGTTGGCGTCGCTGAGGTAGAGCGCCACCTTGGTCGAGCCGTCCGCGACAAGCTCGGCGTGATACGCGCCCGCGTCGACCTGCAAGCCGCCATTCGGCCCCGTCGTTGGCTCGTGGGCGAAGGCCGACGTTGCAGCGAGCGAAAGGACGAAAGACAGGGCCGTCTTTGACAATTTGCGTTTCATCATCGTCTCCATGATTGCGGCGCGCCTCAGAAAGATTCTGCGGCGGCGGGGATTTTCGATGGGCCGTCAACCGACGCTTGCGCGGCCAACCGTTCGAGCGACTTGCGTCCAAACGTCAGGAACAAAACCGGCGTCAGCACAGTGTCGAGCAAGGTCGCGCTGATGAGGCCGCCAAAGATGGTGATGGCGACGGGGTGCAGGATTTCCTTGCCCGGCGCCTGCGCGTCGATCATCAGCGGCAGCAGCGCCAGCCCCGCCGACAGCGCCGTCATCAACACTGGCGTCAGCCGTTCAAGGCTGCCGCGCATGACGAGATCGCGGCCGAAGGGCAGGCCGTCGTGCAGCGCCAGATTGACGTAATGGCTGATCTTCAAAATGCCGTTGCGCGTTGAAATGCCGGTCAGCGTGATGAAGCCGATCATGCTGGCGACGGAGAGCGGCTGGCCGGCCCACAGCAAGGCCAGAACCGAGCCGATGAGCGCCAGCGGCGCGCTGCCCATGATGATCGCTGCAAACAGGGCCGAGCGATAGCGGCTGTAGAGGATGGCGAAGATCAGCGCAAACGACACCAGCGACAGCGCGCCGATCGTGCGCATCGAATCCTCCTGCGCCTGGAACGTGCCTTCGAGGCTTGCCGAGACGCCGATGGGAAACTTCGTCGCGGCGATCTCGCGCCGGATGTCGGCGACGATCGCCGCCATGTCGCGCCGGCCGTCGGAATTGGCGAGGACGACGAGGCGGCGACGGCCGTTCTCGCGCAGGATCTGGTTCGGGCCGTCGCGCTCGATCACATCGGCGATCTGCTTCAGCGGCGTCCATCCCGCCGGCGTTTCGATCAGCAGGTCGGACAGGGCGTCGATCGTGCGCTTGCTGTCGTCGAGGCGCACGATCACGTCGAAGCGGCGATTGCCGTCGACGAGGCGCGAGACGAGACGGCCGTTTGAAAGCCGCTCGAGCTGCTCTGTGACGGCGGCGGGCTGGATGCCGTAAAGCGCCGCCTTCCGGTAATCGACGATGATGTCGAGCTGCGGAATGCGCACCTGTCGTTCGATCTGCAGATCGGCGACGCCGGGGATTTTCGCAAGCTTCTGCCGCATGTCCTCGGCCAGGCGACGCAGCGTGTCGAGGTCGTCGCCAAACAGCTTCAGCGCAATCTCGGCGCGCACGCCCGACAACATATGGTCGAGGCGATGAGAGATCGGCTGGCCAACGTTGGTGGAGACCGGCAGGATGGCGAGGCGTTCGCGAATGTCGGCGATGATCTCGTTCTTGCTGCGCGTCGACGGCCGCAGGTCGACTTCGACCTCGGAGGAATGCACGCCTTCGGCATGTTCGTCGAGCTCGGCGCGGCCCGTGCGGCGCGCGACCGTCTTCACTTCGGCAACGTCCAGCATCAGGCGCTCGGCGATGGCGCCGACGCGATCGCTTTCGGAAAGGGAAATGCCGGGCTGGAACAGCAGATTGACGGTCAGCGTGCCCTCGTTGAAGGGCGGCAGGAAGGCGCGCGGCAAGGCCGAGGCGGCGAGCGCGGCGACGCTCACCGCGCTGGCGGCGGCAAACATCAGCTTGCGCGGATGCGCGAAGGCGGCGTTGAGCATCAGGCGATTGCCGGCCTTCAGCTTCCGCACCAGCCAGGAATCGCGCTCCGCCTGCAGTTTCATGCGCGGCAGCAGATAATAGGCCATCACCGGCGTCAGCGTGATCGACACCGCCAGGCTCGCGAGGATCGAGACGATATAGGCGAGGCCGAGCGGCGCGAACAGCCGGCCTTCGATGCCCGACAAGGCGAACAGCGGCACGAAGACCAGCACGATGATCATCGTCGCATAGACGATGCCCGAGCGAACCTCCTGGCTCGCGGCGACGACCACGTCAAACGTGCTGCGCGGATGTCCCTGTTCGCGATTGTCGCGCAGGCGGCGGAAGATGTTCTCGACGTCGACGACAGCGTCGTCGACCAGCTCGCCGATGGCGATGGCAAGGCCGCCGAGCGTCATCGTGTTGATCGAAAGGCCGAGCAGGCGAAAAACGATGGCCGTTGTCAGCAATGCGACGGGAATGGCCATCAGCGAAATCGCGGTCGTGCGCACATTGAGCAGAAAGGCGAACAGGACAAGGGCGACGACGACAATCGCCTCCAGCAGCACGCGCTCGACATTGGCGATCGACGTCTCGATGAAATTCGCCTGCCGGAAAACAAGATTGTCCGCCTTGACGCCTTTGGGAAGCGTGCGGCTGATTTCGGCAATCGCCTGTTCGACGTCGCGCGTCAGCTTGACCGTGTCGACGGCGGGCTGTTTTTCGACCGACAGGATCACCGACGGCTTGCCCATGTAACTGGCCTCGCCGCGCTTGAATTTCGCGGCATAGCCGACATCGGCAATCTGATGCAGATAGACCGAGCGTCCGCCCTCGGTCGCGATCTGCGTGCTCTTCAGGTCGTCGAGGCTGAGCGTGCGGCCGATATTGCGGATCAGCACTTCGCGCGCCTGCTGGTCGGCAAAGCCGCCGCCGGTGTTGACGCCGAAGCGCTGCAGCGCCCGTTCGAGCTGATCCATGGAGACGCCAAGCGTCCGCATCGCCGCCGGCCTCGGCGAGACCCGGTATTGCCGCACTTCGCCGCCCATCGGGATGACCTGCGCCACGCCGGGGATGGCCAGCAGCCGCGGACGGATGACGAAGTCTGCAAGCTCGCGCACCTCCATCGGGCTGGCGCTGTCGCTCGTCACCGCAAACAGCAGGATCTGCCCCATGATGGAATTCACGGGCCCCATCTGCGGCGTCACATTCGGCGGCAATTGATCGCGCACGAGCGCCAGCTTTTCGGCGATCTGCTGTCGATTGCGGAAAATCTCCGTGCCCCAGTCGAACTCGACGTAAACGATCGACAGGCCGACGCTTGACGTCGAGCGCACGCGCATGACGCCGGGAAGGCCGTTCATCTGCGTTTCGAGCGGGAACGTCACCAGCTGCTCGACTTCAGCAGGGGCGAGGCCCTCGGCTTCGGTCATGATGGTCACGGTCGGCCGGTTGAGATCGGGAAAGACATCGACCGGCGAGCGCGTGATGGTGAGCGCGCCATAGAGCACGACGACGGCGGCGATCGCCAGAACGAGCAGGCGGTTGCGCAGGGAATGGCTGACGAGGAACGTGAACACGGGATTTGCGCCTCAGCGAATCTGGTCGAGCAGCTCGGCGCCCTGCGTGACAATGCGCTTGCCGGCCTCGAGCCCCGACAGGATCAGCATCGTGTCGCCGTCGAGGCTGACCGCACGCACTTCGCGCGGCGCGAAACGCTCGGCGCCGACATGCTCGTAGACGAGCGCCTGGCCGTTGGCGCCGCGCAGCACGGCGGAGCGCGGCAGGGCAACGCCATTGCGCGCTTCGCTCGTTTTGGCGAAGACCGTCAGGAATTGCCCGGAACGCAGGCCGCGCGCGCTGCCTGAAATTGCGAACTGGACGGGGATCGCCTGGTTGCGATCGGCAAGGCCGGCGCCGAGATAGGCGAGCTGGATCCGGCGTCCGTCCGGCAACCGGGCGCTCGCCTCGCGCGTCAGCTCGTATGGTTCGAAGGCCAGCGCCTCGACCCAGAGCTTGTCCGGGTCGACGATCTGGAAAATGACGGAGCTCGGCTCGGCCATCTGCCCGGCGACGGCGTTTGCCGCGGCGATGACGCCATCCACCGGCGCGCGCAGCGGCTCGGGCTCGCGATTGACGCGTTCGAGATTGGCGCGGCGCTCGCGCAGCCCTTTCAGTTCGATCTGCGCGTCTTCGAGCTGCGATTTGGCGATCACCTGCTGAATGGCTGTCAGGCGCTCGACCTTGCGGGCCAGCAGCGAAATCTGCTGGTCGAGTTCGCGCGCCTGCTGCGCCTGCACGGTGACGTCGGCCGACGGCAGCGGCGGCCGCACATAGGCGAGAACGTCGCCGGCCTTCACCGCCGTTCCCAGCGCCTTGAACCCGCCTTCGGGCGGCGACAGCCGGCCGCCGGTCGCAACCTGCACAAGGCCGCTGGCGTTGGGGTCGGGGATGATGCGTCCAGGCAATTCAACGCTCTTGGCATGCGCCTCCGCCGCCGTGACGCGCGTGCGAATGGCCAGGATGCGCTGCGTGGCCTTGGGCGCGAAAAGCGTGCCGTCCGGCAGGCGCTGCGCCACGTCGCGCGCGCTCTGGGCGGCCTTGGCGGGCGTATGCGTCGCGCCGGCGAACGCCGCCGCCAAGGCGAGCATGACGACGGCGGTTGCGCCGCGCGCGCTCCGGAAGCGCGACAGCCCGAGCCCGGCGAGAAAGGCGAGGACGATTGCGCCAACGACCGCCAGCGACGCGAATTGCAAGCCCGCGCCGGCGCTGACGGATTGCGACGGGCTGGCGGCGGCGTTTTGTTCGGCCGCCGGCCGCCGCGTGTCGAGCGACAGCGTCAGCAGGTCGAGCTTGCCTGCGGAATTTATGGTGACGGCGAGGTCGAATTTGCCCGGCTGCGCCAAAAAGGGCGCGCTCACGACATAACGGCCGCCCGCCTTGCCGGCGGGCTTCAGAATGCCGGCGGGCGTGTCGATCTCGATGTCGGCATTTTCGACCGGCTCGTTGGACTGGAAGGCGTCGAGCGTGATTTCCAGTTCAGCGCCGCGCGCGATCGCGACAATTTCAAAATCCGCCGAGGCGGCTTCGGCGCGCGGCGCGACATTGGCGCTCAGCGCGGCCGGCGGCGCGCCGTGATCATGCCCTTCGTGCGCCGCGACGGTTCCTGCAAGGCCGAGGCCCAAAACCAGGGAAGCCACAAGACGAAATGCCGCGCGCATGAAACCTGACCCCGAAACCCGCCACACTGGCGTCTATCGGGAAGGTAGCGAGCTTCTTGTCGCGCTGCGTTTCGCCCATGTTACAAATTATTTCCGCTGGCGATCGGCAGGACGACCGTCGCGCGCAAGCCGCCTTGGGCGCGCGCGACGAGGCTCAGGCGTCCGCCATCGGCCTCGATATTGGCCTTTGCGATGGTCAGGCCGAGCCCGACGCCGCCGGTTTCGCGGCTGCGCGATGTTTCGAGACGCACAAACGGCTCAAACACGGCGGCGAACTTGTCGGAGGGGATTCCCGGCCCGTCGTCGTCGATGTGCACGCGCACCTCGCCGCCGGCTGCTTCCGCCGTGATGTGCGCCCGCTCGCCATATTTGACTGCGTTCTGGATGAGGTTGGAAAAAGCGCGCTTCAAGCCGACGCGCCGGGCGCGCACCACGACATGGTTCGGCATGTCGACGTCGACGCTCTGGCCAAGGTCGGAGGCTTCGTCCGCCAACGTCTCCAGCAGGGCGGACAAGTCCAGTTGACGCGGCGTCTCCTCCTGACTTTGCCCCTTGAGATAGGACAGGGTCGCTTCGATCATCTGTTCGAGATCGGCGATGTCCGCCGTCATGGCGCGGCCCAGTTCCGGATTGCCGAGATCCTCGATGCGCAGTTTCAGGCGCGTCAGCGGCGTTCGAAGATCGTGCGAGACGGCGGCAAGGGCGCGCGTGCGCATCTCGATCAGTTGCGCGATGCGCACCTGCATTTCGTTGAAGGCGGCGGCGAGGTCGCGCACCTCCCGTGGTCCGGTCTCCGGGATGCGGGAGGTCTGGTCGCCCGGCCGCAGCGCGCGCGCCGCGGCCGCGACCGAGCGGATCGGCCGCGTCACCCAGCCCGCGATAATTATGGAAAGAAGGATGACGCCGACGGCCATGAAAGTCGTCGACAACAGCGTGCCATGACCGCCCGGATGCGGCTGGCCATGAGCGAACAGGCTGACGTTGACCCATGAATCGTCCGGCAGCCGCAAGGAAATGAACGCCACATGCGGATCTCCGGTCGGCCCGCCGGAGCCGATCGCCACATCGGCCTCGGCAAGGGTCGGGGCCAATTTCTTCAAATGATCGGCGAGCCCGGCGACCAGCTCCCGTCCGGCGGCATCCGCGATCGCGTACTCGGTCTTGCTCCAATGCACTTCCAACGGCCCGCCGGAGAGTTGATGCGCCGCGTTTTCCCGCTCCGCTTCCGGCACGACGGCAAGGCTGCTGCGGATCGTCAGCAGGCGCTCGGCCAGACGGGCCTGCTGCGCATGCGACGCCTCCTGGCGCAGCGTCGCCTCATAGCTCCACAGGCTCAGGACATGCATCAGGCTGATGCCGATGAGCGAAACCAGGATCGTGCGGCCGATCAGGCTGTCGAATCGCCGGATCATGCGCGCGACACCGCTGGCGCGAAAAGATATCCCGCGCCGCGAACCGTCTTGATCATCGCCTGGCCCTCGTCGCCGCCATCGATCTTGCGGCGCAGGCGGCTGACCTGCACGTCAATGGCCCGGTCAAAGCCGCCTGCGAGCCGATGCTTGGCCGCGTCCATGAGCTGGTCGCGGGTGAGAACGCGCTGGGGCGCTTCGAGGAAGGTCAGCAGCAGGTCATATTCGCCGGTCGACAGATCGACGACAACGCCCGCCGGATTGGTCAGTTCGCGTCGCTGGGTATCGAGCGTCCAGCCCTCGAACCGGAGCAAATGCCCGGCGTCGCCCTGCCTGGCGGCGGGCGCGCCGATCGTGCGGCGCAGAACGGCCTTGACCCGCGCCAGCAGTTCACGCGGGCTGAACGGCTTGGTCAGGTAATCGTCGGCGCCGAGTTCAAGGCCGACGATGCGGTCCGTCTCCGAGCCATGCGCGGTCAGCATGATCACCGGCGTGCTCGACGTCCTGCGCAGGTCGCGGCAAAGGTCGAGGCCGTTTTCGCCCGGCAGCATCAGATCGAGAACGACGAGATCGATCAACGCATCGCGCATCGCCTGCCGCATGTCGCGGCCGTCGCGCGCGGTCGTCACCCGATAGCCGTTGTCGCGCAAAAACTTGGCGACGAGCCGCCGGATTTCGCCGTCGTCGTCGACGACGAGAATGTGTTGCTCGGCCTGGCCGGGCGAACCAATGGGCCCGGCATTGGAAAAATGGGTCATGCGCGATGTTCGCTTGCCCCTTCGCGCTGTGCAAGTCGCGGAATCGGCGGCCTGTTGATGAGCGCCCGCGCGCGCCGCGAGACGAGCCGCCGCCGCGAGCGCCGGAAGGCCGCTCTTTCGTCCGGCGCAAAGGCCGAAAAAAGGACGTGAAATCAGTAGGTTGGTGGCATGCGGACCTGAGGCGATGAGGCTGTGGGCGGCTAAGCTGTTGAAATTGCGATGTGATGATATTTCGCCGGCGCGCTGATCTTTCGTGCAGGGCGCTTGCGACAAAATGATTAAGGCAGGATAAGACCTTGATCACATGACAGGCGCGACGGGAGTCGTCGCAGCATTTTTCGAGCACGCGTTATGTCGCCGATCCCCTCCAACATCGCAAAGAAGGACAATGGGGCGTCGTCGGAATTTGCGTTTGTGCGCTCGGAGATCATCCAGAGCTTCAATCGCGTTCCCGCGAGCCTGGCTGAACCTCATGGCCTTTTTTTGAAATTCGCGGGCGGCGGAAAGCGGACGCCGATCTTCTGGTGTTTCAACAACTGGGCGGAGCCGGTGCTGCTGTCGCGGCAACTCGGCCCGGACCAGCCGCTCTACGCCATGTCTTCGCTGCACGGCATCGTGCGCGGCAAGGCGCTGAAGCGGGTTCACGCCAAGGATCTGGCTGTGGCCTATGCCGATCAATTGCTTCAACTCGCCCCCGAGGGTCCGGTCCTGATCGGCGGCAATTGCCAGGCCGCGCCCGTTGCGGAAGCCATGGCCCATCATGTCGTGGCGCATTCCGGGCGCACGCCTTTGCTGATGACGCTGGAGCATACGCTGTTCTATTGCTACCCCGGCTCGGTGTTGATGATGTTCGGCAGCGAGAGCCACAAGTTCAACCCCTTCCTTCAAGGCGTCGATCCGCTACCGCGCTGGAGCGCCCAGCACCGGCGCGTGGCATGGGGGCAGGTCGCAGGTCCACATGGGCGCTTCTTCGTCGAGCCAGGGATTCTCGACCTCGCCGCCTTCATCCGCGCGACAGCGTCCGCGTTCTGCGCGGAAGGCGAGCTGCGCCCCGGCGAAATCCGGCGCGAGACGGCCGCAATCCAACCGCTGGAAAGCTGCTGATGGCAGCCTCGATCGTCGACAGCGTGCGCGCCCATGCCATTAGCAAGCCCGCCGCCGCCGCCTTCGTTTTCGTGCGACGGCACGACGATCCGGGCGAGACGCTGACCTGGGCTGAACTCTGGTCGAGCGCCGGCGCCGTCGCCGCGGCGATTCCCGCCGCCGCGGGGCCGCGGCCGGCGGCCTTTCTCTGCTGCTCCGACGAAAAAGCATTCGTCATCGCCTGCCTTGCGGCATGGCGGCGCGGCTTGACCATCATTCCGGCAGCGGGCGGCTTTACCGCCCGCATCGCGGAGCGCAACCGGCATATTTTGCTCGTGTCGAAGCCCGACATCGTGCTGCACGACCTGCCGGCGCAGCAATTGGCTGAGCTTGAACGTCTGGCCCCGCAGGCTGCCTTTGTCTCGGCGCTGCATTCTGTGTCAGACCAGCGCGAACCCGAAGCGGCGGCTGCGGAGGGCGGCTTGCTGCAATTCACCTCGGGGTCGACCTCCGCCCCCAAGGCGGTGCTGCTGTCCGCGCGCGAGATCGAAAGCAATTGCGCCGCGATCGCGCGCAGCTTCGCCATTCAACCCGACGATGTCGTCGTGCATTGGCTGCCGCTGTTCCACGATATGGGGCTGGTCGGCAGCGTGCTGATTCCGCTTTTCACAGGCTGCACTTCGGTGATCCTGCGGACCATCGTCTTCATGCAGCGCCCCGCAGCCTGGCTCGAACACCTGGCGCGATGGCGCGGCGCCATCACCTCGGCGCCGAACTTCGCCTATGAGCGGCTTTGCGACGCGTGCAAGGCCAGCGATCTGGCCGCGCTCGACCTGTCGCGGCTGCGTTCCATTATTTTCGGCGGCGAACCTGTCCTCGAAGGAACGGTCAGTCGCCTGTGCGCTCTGCTCGCTGCGTGCGGGGTGACGCCCGGAAGCATCGCGCCGGCCTACGGAATGGCGGAAGTAACGCTGCTCGTTTCCTCGGGCCAACGGCCGGAGGGCGCGCTTTTTGAGCGCCGCCATACGACCGCAGCGACAGCGTGCGTCGGTCCGGGAATCGCGGAACTTGAGATCTCCCTGCGCGATCCCGAGACGGGCGCCGCCATCGCAGACGGCGCTGTCGGCGAAATCTGGCTGTCCGGCGCGTCCGCGGGCCAAATCCTTGCGCCTGAAGACGATTGGCGCAACCCGCCAAGGAAGCAGCCCATTCGCACCGGCGATTTTGGTTATCTTGTCCAAGGTCAGCTGTTCATCACCGGCCGCAGCGCCCGCAAACTCATCATCCGCGGCAAGAATGTATTTGCGGAAGACGTCGAGCGGCTCGTGCAGGAGAGCCAGCCGAGCGGACTGATCGCCGGCGTCGCGGCGATTGGGCTCGACAGCGGCGGCAGCCAACAATTGTGCATTCTCGTCGAAATCATGCGGCGGAAAGGCCAGGCCGATCTGGCCGCCCTCAATGCGGCGGTCGTGGCGGGGCTCGGGGTCAAGCCTGCGCGCATCGTGACGTTGCGGGCCGGAACGCTGCCGCGCACGAGCAGTGGCAAGATCCGGCATGATGTCGCCAGGCGGCAATTCCTGACCGGCGCGTTTGAAGCGGAGATCATCGGGCATGCGATCCAGACGCACGACTGATTACGTCTACGATCGCCGCACGATGCTCCAGAACCCGGAGGCCGCGTTCGAGCGTCTGCGCGCCGACGGCGATGTGGTCTGGTCGGCGACGATGCGCCGCTGGCTTGTCGTGTCGAAAGCAGCGGCGCAGGCGGCCCTCGCCCACCCGTCGCTGCATGTCTATGATCTTTTTAGAAATTTTGACGGCATTCAGCGCAGGACCGGGGTCGATCTCGCGGCGCTGTCGCGCATCTGCGGCTGGATCCCCTTCCTGATGGATGGTCCGCGACACGCCATCCTGCGGGCGCTTTTCGCCCGTATTTTGGCTGAAATTCGCGACCCCTATCTGGAGGCGCTCGAAGCGGCCTCGCGCGATCTGCTGGCGGCAATCGCGCAGCGGGGCGGCGGCGATCTTGCGCGCGACTATGCCGAGCGCCTGCACAGCGAAGCCATCGGGCGGATGCTCGGCTTCCCGGCCGAGGCGCGCAAGTGGATCGCGGAAATGTCGTCGTCGCAGGGCAGCATCGATTTTGCCGCCAGCGTGACGGAAATGCGCGAAGCCAGTCGACGCGCGAGCGCCCTGCTCATCCGGCTGGAGCAATTGATCGCGGCCGACGCCGCGCACCCGTTCATGGCGCGCATCGGGGCGCATCTGCAGGGGGCGGGCCTCGACGACAACAAGCAGACGCGGATCGAATGCCTGACGACCTTGCTGCTGCTCGGGCGCGACACGATCGGCGGCACGCTCAGTCTTGGCCTCGCCCATATGCTGGATGCGCGCGGCGGCGAACTGTCGCCGGCCGACTGGCATGACGGCGAGCGCCTGTCCGGCATCGGCGACGAATTGATCCGCATGTCCTCGACAGTGCAAATCTCGATCCGCGTCGCCGCCGAAGACCTGACGCTGGACGGCCAGCACATCGGGAGCGGCGACATGCTGATGATCTTCCTGCCCGCCGCGAACCGCGATCCCGTCGCCTTCGTTGCTCCCGACCGCATGGACGCGCGTAACGCGCCGCATGTCGCCTTTGGCGGCGGCCGCCATCTCTGCGTCGGCATGGCGCTGTCGCGACGCATTGTCGCCATGGCGCTTGACCACATCGCGGTTTTGGGGACGATGCGCGCTCTGCCCGGCCGCGTCTTTGACGAGAGCCGCAATACCCGCAAATACCTTTGCCTCCCCATCGCTTTGGGCGCCGAAAAATGACCTATGATGAAGCCCGGCCGCATATTTTCGAGAAGCTCGGCGCCTTTCTCAACCGGCCGATCGCCGACGCCGACCTCGACATGACCTACGAACAGCTTGGCGCGGATTCCATGGACATGGTGGCGCTGGCCTTCGCGCTCGAGCAATTGACCGGACGCGCCTTCGAGCCGGAACTGTTTCTTCAGCACGGCACGATCCGCGACGCCCTGAATGCGTTCTTCGCCAATGACTGAGCCGGACGCGTCGCCGATTCTCGTCTTCCAGATGGCGAAGGTCGCGTCGCGCTCGTGGCTGCGCCTGCTGTCGCAGAATTTCCCGGACCGCACGCTGGCGCATTTCCACGCGCTGTCGCCGCGGAGCGTCGCATTGATCGGCCATGTCGTCGCCGCCAAAGGGCCGGAGCAGACGATTGAACATATGAGCCTGCCGCGTCTCGGCCGCCCGCCCGAGTCGATCGAGCGCTATGTCAGCAACGGCGTCTGGATCGGGCCGCCAACGCAAATCGTCGCCGGGGTGCGCGACCCTGTGGCGCGCGCCGTTTCCGTCGTCGGCTTCCTCACCAACCGTCTCGGGCACAAGTCGCGCGCCGTCACGGTGCGGTCCGGCGGCACGGCCGAAAATCTTGCCGCGCTGTTCTTCGACGTCTTGCGCGCGGCGCAGGACGGCGCCGACAGCGCCGATACGCTGATCCAGGTTCTGGCGCATGCGGTGTTCGACTACCGCCGCTGGTTTCAGGAAGAACTGTCGCCGGCGTTCGGTCTTGACGCCCTGTCCCAGCCGTTCCGCCGCGAGACAGGCTATTTGCGCCTCGACGGCCGCCATCGGCTTTTCGTCTATCGGGTCGAAGACCTGATGCAGCCGGACGCATCGCGCCTATTGATGGCGGGGGCCGCCGATTTTTTCGGACGCGAATTGGGGCTGGCGCCGATGGACGATGTCAGCGGAGAGGCCCGCTACCGCGCCCTCTACGGCGAGTTCGTCAAGCGCGTCCGCCTGTCGCCGGCGGATCTCGACTGGTTCTACGATCACCCGATCGTCGCGCATTTCTACGCGCCGGATGAGGTCGCAGCGTTCCGCCGCCGCTGGGCAGCCTGATCAGGCCGCCTCGGGCCAGACCTGCGTCAGCTGTTCCGTCACCGAGGGAATATCCGGATCGCTCAGGTAACGCAGCGCGACGCCCGTTCGCGCGCCGTCGCTCCGGTTGGGGCCGGAGGCGTGGAAGCACAATTGGTGGAACAGGAAGAACTGCCCCTTGCGCACTTCCATCGGCGCCGCCTCGTAGCCGAGCAGCGGCTCGGGGATTTCCACCTTGTCCGAGGCGAAGAAGCGGATCCTGAAGCCCGGCGAGACGACCGAACTCGCCTCGACGGCCCCCTGCACATGCGAGCCGCGGCTCAGCCAGACGCAGCCATTGTCGATCGTGGCGTCTTCGAGCGCCACCCAGGCGCTCAATTCGCCGATGTCGCCGAGGCCGAGCTTGCGATGAATGTCCTGGTGCCAGATGACGCCGCGCGCCTGCGGCGGCTTGCGCCAGAACTGGCTTCGCCGCAGATAGATGTCCGGCCCCATCAGACAGGCAAGCCGGCGCAGGATGGCCGGATCGCGGCCGAGCCGCATCACGGCATCGCTGGTGAGATGGGCATTGGCGCGCACCAGCGGCGCGCCCTTGTGCCGCCCGAGAATGTGGCGGGGATGCAGGTCGGCGACCGCTTCCGTGAAGCCGAGATCGCGCACCGCCTCGCTCAATACGGTTTCAGCCAGATCGCGATCGGCCAGATCGAAAGGCCCGAGGAACCCGTCGCGCCGGAAAGTCCGCACCTCCTGTTCGCTCAGCATGGGGCCTTGTCCGTCAGAATGCATAGCCGAAATGCGCGATGGTGCGCGGCGCCGCCTCGGCGACCGTCTGGCGCAGAATGTCGTCGTAGAAGGGCCGGTAATCAAGCCGTTGCGGTCGGGCATTGCCCTTCAGCACGGGCAGCGTCGTCGTCGGCATGCCAAGACGGGCGCACAGCGCGTCGTAGTCGCCCTGCAGGTTTTCATAGCGCAGGTAGACATCGGCTTCCGCCTGTCCGTCGTCGCTGAAATAGAATGTTTCGTTACGCCGCGCGAGATCGACCGCATCCAGCAGATGGCGGCGATATTCGGGATCGGCCACATCGATCGTCAGCGCCGCAAGGGCCTGCAGGAAGCCTTCGGAATAGGTCGGGGCCTGTCGCTTGTGACGCCGGTGCGCGCGCCAGAACAGCGCCGAAATCACGCCGTCCCAGGGATTGCGGACACAGGCGATCTTCGTATAGCTGCGCCATTGCTCCGGCGTGACGATGCGACGCAGATCCGCCGGCGCGGTATGGGTCTTGAGGCCGGCGCTGTTTCGCTCGCGACGCTCGAACCCTTCCGTGTCTCCCGGCGCGGTGACGATGTCGTCGGGACCGCAATGGGCGCCGAGCGCGACGAGCAAACTCGACGACGCGACCTTGCGCGCCTTGATGTAGATGAAGCGGCGACTATGCGAAATAATCGTCAAAACGTGATCCGGCATTATTGAAGCGGCAATGCCGCAAAAAATAAGCCGCAATCGCTCCGAAGGCCACACAGCTTTTTCATGCTCCGCGCGCCCCTCTCGGGAGCGTCAGCGCCCTTGGCCGGGCGGCCTGCAATTTCGTCCGGTTGCGATGCGTCCACCGGGAAAACGCCGAGCCGGGAGGTCGGCGGCCGCGTTGGACGCAAGATCGCGCCCGAGATGAACTTCAACGACATTTTCGACGCCAACCCGCAGGAAGCCTACCCCGATCTGGTCGCGCATCTGCGTAGTCTTGATCTTGCCTGTCTGCATGTGGCGCGGACGCCACGGCGTTCGGCGGCGCGTTCCTCGCCAACCCGGACCTGCCTGAACGCTTCCGTCGCAGCGCAGCGCTCAATGTCCCGGACAAGGCAAGCTGTATCTGTTCGTGGCGATCGATCGCACATCGAAGTTCGCCTGCATCGAACTGCACGAGAAAGCAACGACCCGCATCGCCGGCGATTTCCTACGACGCTTCTCCCGGCTTCACGTCGATGCGTGAGACAACGCAGACGGTCTATCGTCGCATTCTCGAAAAATTCCGCGTCGATCACGGTGAAAAGAGCGCCGCTGGAATGCAGGTGAAGCCTGTAAGGGCAGAAGGTTCGCCGCTCAGGTCGAAAAGCGAACAAAAGCTGTCAAGCCTTTAGCCAAGGTTTGACAATCCGAAGCCTAAGCCGCTGAAAAATATGGAGAAAAAAGAAAATGGCGCGCCCGAAAGGATTCGAACCTCTGACCCTCAGATTCGTAGTCTGATGCTCTATCCAGCTGAGCTACGGGCGCGCATATGTCGTCGTTTTCGGTGGGCCGGAAGGCCCGTCAACGTCGGCATGGCGGTGATTTACCGGCTCCTGCCCGGCTTGGCAAGTGGGGGCGTGACCGTCGTGTGAATTTTTCCTGAAGCCGTTGAAAAACCGGGCTGCGGCGCGCGGGGCTGGGCTGCGGCGGCTCACATTCCCTTGGTCGCGCCGCCGTCGATGTCGATCAGCGCGCCGTGCAGGAAGGCGCCTTCGGGCGAATCGAGGAAGGCGACGAGCGCGGCGACTTCCTCCGGCTGGCCGAAGCGGATGACCTTCTGTTCGGCGACGAGGCGGGTCCGCGCCTCGGCTTCGCTGACGCCGGCCTCGCGCGCCAGCGCCGCTAGCCTGCCGGTCAGCCGCTCCGTCTCGACGGGGCCGGGATTGATGCCGTTGACGCGCACGCCATCCGTGCGGCCGCGCTCGGCCATCGCCTTGGTGAAGTTCATCAGCGCGCTGTTGACCGGCCCGCCGATGGTGAAGTCGGGCGCGGGCGTGCGCCCGCCGGCGCCGATGATGGTGACGAGATGGCCGCCGTCGGCCCGCATCAGATGCGGCCAGGCGGCGCGCGTCAGCGCCACGCAGGCATGAAACTTGAGGGCGAAGCCGTCGAGATAATCTTCCGCCCCGAGGGCGAAGAAATCGCCGCGCTTCGTCGCCCCGGCGCTGTGGACGACGAGATCGACGCCGCCGAGCCGCGCCACGGCCGCCGCGACCAGCAGCGCCGGCGCTTCCGGATCGCGCAGGTCGGCCGCGTGCGGCAGGATCGTCCGCCCGGCCGCCTGGGCGTCCGCCGACAGCCCGTCCAGCAGCGCGCCCGAGCGGGCGCAGGCCATAACCTTGTCGCCGCGCGCCGCGAGCTTTTGCGCGATGGCCCGGCCGATGCCGCGGCTGGCGCCGGTGACGATGACGTTGCGCATGGACGTTTCCCTCACAATTCGATGACGTCGACCCCCGGCCGCGCCCGCGCGATCTCGGCGACATGGGCGTGGTGGGTGAACAGGATGATTTGCTGATCTTGCCCGCCATCGGCCAGAAGGTCGATGGTCTGGCCGGTGCGCGCATCGTCGAAGCTCGCCAGCAGGTCGTCGCCGACGAAGGGCAGCGGCTCGGCCGCGCGCGTTTCCAGAAGCGCCAGCCGCAAGGCGAGAAACAGCTGGTCGCGCGTGCCCTCGCTCAGATGGTCGATGGCGACGCGCGAACCATCGGTGCGGGCGCCGGCGAGCGTCGGACGGTCCTTGTCGTCGAAATCGATGCGCAGGCCGAGGAACGCGCCGCCGGTGACGCGCGCGAAGAGAACCGAGGCGCGGGCGATCAGCGGGTTCTGCACGGCGGCGCGATGACGCTCGATGGCGCGCGCGGCGAGACGGGCGGCGGCGGCGCGCGTCAGCCAGCGACGCGCGACGTCGACGATCTCGCCGCCGGCCTCGGTGCGGGCGGCAAGGGCGGAATCCGCGTCGCGGCCGCGTTCCAGCGCGTCGCGGCGCGCCTGTGCGCCGCTGGCGGCGGCGACGGCGGCTTCGATGTCGCGCATCGCCTGTTTCTGTTCGGCTTCGCGTTCGGCGATCAGGGCGTCGAGCGCATCGGCGTCGACGCCGTCGGCCTCTGCGCGCAGCGCCGCTTCGTCGAGCCCTTCCGCCGCGAGGTCGGCGCTTGCCGCCGCAATTTCGGCGGCGCGGCGCGCGCCGCGCTCGGCTTGCGCCAGCGCCGATTCGAGGGGCTCCTCATCCTCCAGCCGCAGCGCTTGCCGCGCCTGGGCGAGCAGGGCGCGCACCGCCGCGCGCTTGGTCTCCAGCGCCGCCCGCGCCTCGGCGCGCGCATGCGCCGCCTCGGCCAGATGCCGGCGCGCGACCTCCGCCTTGCGCGCCTCGGCCAGGCGTCGGCTCAGCGCATCGAGCGCCGGGCGCGCGTCGCTCGCGGCAAGGTCGGCCTGTGACCCGACGCATAAAACCGCCACGTCGCGGGCGAAGGCGTCGAGATCGCGTTGGATGCCGGTGACGCTGCGCGTTTCGCGCTCGTGCTCGACGATCTGCTCGGGCGCCTTGCGCCAGACGGCGAGCGCGGCTTCAGCCTCGACGATGCCGGCGTCGCCGCCAAGGCCGAGGCCATCGGCGGCTTTTGGCCAGGCGGCGCGCCATTGCGCGACGGCGGCCTCGGCGCGCGCCAGATCGGACTGAATGTCGCCGAGCGCCGCGCTGGCTTGCTCCCGCGCCGCCTGCCGCGCGCGCGTCTCGGTCCACAGCGCCTGCGCCGCGTCGACGCCTTGCCGCGCGCCGCGATACATCAGGTCGAGCGGCATGTCGGGCGAGCACGCGGCGCGCAGGTCGGCGCACAAAGCCGCGAGCGGCGCGCGCAGGGCGTCGAGCTTGGCGGCGAGCGCGGTATTGGCGCTCGCCCGTTCGGCGCGGCGGGCGCGGCGGGCGAGCAGGGCGCTGGCGCGCTCGAGCCAAGCGGCCATTTGCGCCGGCTCGGCCGGGGCAAGGCCGCTGTCCCGCCACAACGCCTGCCAGCGCTCGGCGAGCGCCGCGCCCTTGCGCGTCAGCGCCTCTTCCGCCAGCGTCAGGCTCGCCTCGGCGCGGGCGGCCTCGTCGCGTTGCGCCTGCGCTTCCTGCAGCAGGGCGGCGCGTTCGCCTTCGCTCAACAGCAAGTCGGTGACGAGATCGATTTCGCGCGACAGCGCCGCCAGCCGTTCGATGGCGCTGGACTGGGCCGGTGCGGCGCGCAAATGTTCGAGCGCGGCGTCGCGCTCCGCGCGCAGGGCGACGAGGCGCGCGCGGGTGATGATCGCGCCCGCGCCGGCGTAGGAAGCGATGCGCGCCTCGGCCTTGTCGCGCGCCTGCTGGCAGGCGCTGCGCCGGGCGGCGAGATCGCGCCGCGCCTCGGAATGTTGTTCAAAGGCGCGCTGCGCCGCGGCAATCTGCGCCGCCTCGGGCAGCGGCGCGCGCGCCAGCGCGTCGAGCGTCGCCGGCCGCGGCGTCAGCCGCGCGAAATCCTCGTCCAGCGCGGCGCTTGCGGCGGCGAAAGCCTCCGCTTCGCGCCGGGCGAGGTCGCAATCGGCGGGGATGTCGGCGAAGGCCTCGAGGCGGCGGCGCAAGGGCTCGGGATCGACGCAGGCGCCGAGAGCCGCATCCTCGCGCGCCAGGCGCTGCATCTCGGCCTCGGCGCGCGCCAGGCGCTCGCGCGCCGTCTGCGCCTGCTCCTGCGCGCCGACGCCGCGGCTGATCATGCTTTGCGCCAGCGCCAGCGCCGGCTCGGTTGGCTGTTGCGCCAGCAATTCGCGGCGATCGGCGAGGCCGAGGCTGCGGGCGGCGGCGTCAAGCCGGTCGGCGGCGTCGCGCTGCGCCTGCAGGCGGCGCGGCAGGTCGGATTGCGCCTTGTCGATCGCGCCGATGCTTTCGCGCAGCGCGTCGATGGCGGGGCCGGCGGCGATGAGGTCGGCGTCGACATGCAGCGCGGCCAGACGCGCGGCGTCCTCGGCGGCCGCCGCGTCGAGCTCGGCGAGGCGGGCGTCGAATTGCGCCTCCTCGCCGAGCGCCGCCCGCCAGCGCGCCAGCGCCTCCGGGCTCGTGTCGGGCGCGCCGCCGAGAGCCGCCAGTTCGGTGCGGGCCGCCGCGATCTGGCGCAGTTTCGGCGCTGTGCGCCTGACGCGTTGCAGGCGGGCGACGTCGCGCCCGGCGTTCTCGTGCCGGGCCTTGAGCGCCTCGGCCAGCGCCTGCGCCTGCGCCACGGCGGCGTTGGCCTCGGCCCAGGCGTCGGGCGTCACCAGCGCGTCGCGCAATTGCCGCTCGGCCGCCTGATAGGCGTCGCAGGCGAGATAGAACGGCTTCGAGCCGACGCGCCGCTGCGGGCTGAACAATGCGTCCGCCTCGGCCTCCAGCCGCGCCCGCAGATGCGACAGGGCGCTCATGCCGGCCGAACTCGCGGCCAGAGCGTCCGACAGCCGGCCGCCGGCGCGCGCCAGTTCTTGCCCGCCGTCGCGCAGCGCCTGCGCGGTCAGGCCATATTCGGCGGTGAAAATCTCGCGTGTCGTCGCGCCGAGGTGCGGCGCGAGCAAATCATTGGGCAGGGCGGCGTCGTCGCCGTCGACAAGCGTGCGCTCGCGGCCCTTGCGGCGGCGAAAGGCCAGCGTCTCGCCGTTGCGCAGGCGCAGCCGCGCGCCGATGCGCAGGCTCCGGGCGTCGTGGCGGAAATCGTAGGACGTATTGTGCGGGAAGCCGAACAACAGGTCGCCGATCGCCGACAGCGCCGTCGTCTTGCCGGCCTCGTTGCGGCCCAGCACGACATGCAGGCGCGCGTCGGCGCGAAAGGCGATGCGCCGGTCGGCGAAAGCGCCGTAGCGTTCGAGAACGAGCTCTTCGAATCTCATCTGCGCGCCTCCGGGGCGAGGACGCCGACCAGCAGGTCGCGCGCCTCCTCGGCAAGGCCGTCGTCGAGCGCCGCCTGCAAGGCTGTGTGCAGCGGGCCGGGCGTCTTGTCCATCGCCTCCTTGACGAGGCGCGCCAGGTCGTCGGCGAAATCCGGCTCGGCGGCGGCTGCGGCGATCAGCGCCGCGATGTCGAGCGCGTCCTCGTCGTCCGACGCCGGCGCGGCCGGTGCGCTGGTGGCCACCTGAAGGCGCTCGATCCAGAAATCCTCGGCGTGGGCGAAGGCGCGGGCGCGCAAATCGCCTTCCAGCCGCTCGCGCGCCGCAACCAGGCTGGCGTGCCGCGGGCTGACGCCGGCAAGGCGCAGGCGCAGGGCCAGCGGCCGCCCCTCGGCGTCGGCGACGGCGCGCGCGAACAGGGCGTCGGCGGCGGCGGCGACGTCGGCCTCCTCGGCGCAGACCGAAATGTCGAGCGTTTCATGCGCCCAGCGCGCGGCGTCGCAGGCGAAGGGCGCGGCCTCGACGATCCGCCCGTCCTCGACCGTCACGCGCATGGCGCCCTTGGCGCCGGTCTCGCGCACGCTGCGGCCCTGAATGTTGCCGGGATAGACGACCCAAGGGTCCGTCGCCACGATCGATTGGGCGTGCACATGGCCGAGCGCCCAGTAATCATAGCCGAAGCGGCGCAAATCCTCGACGGTGCACGGCGCATAGGGCGCATGGTCGCGCGCGCCCTGCAGGGCGGTGTGCAGCACGCCGATATTGACGAGGCCGGGGCGCGCCGCCGGATAGGAGGCGACGAAATCGACGGGCGGTTCGCGCGCCGGAAAACTGCGGCCATGCAGCGCCACGCCCCATTGTTCGAGCACGATCGTCTCGGCCTTGCGCGCGTCGAAAAAGCGCACGCTGTCGGCATAGGGCAGGGCGCGCGACATCTTGCTTTCGGCGTCGTGATTGCCGCGCAGGATGAAGACGGGAATGTTGGCGCGGTGCAGGGGCCCAAGCGCGCGCGCCAGAAACAGGCCGGTCGAGACGTCGCGCCATTCGCCGTCGAACAGGTCGCCGGCGATGACAAGGAACGCGGCTTTTTCCTCCAGCGTGCGGGCGACGAGGTTTTCCACCGCCTTGCGCCCCGCCTTGGCGAAACGCGCCGCGACGCCGGCGTCCTTGGCGCCAAGCGCGGCCAGCGGGCTGTCGACATGCAGGTCGGCGGCGTGGATGAAGGAAAAGCGCATCGGGTTCCGACTGGACGCGGGCAGGGCGCCCACGCCAACGAGCTTTCCGGCAACAGCCCCGGCCTGTCAATCTGGGGCGTCTCGCCGCAGCGCGAAGCGGCGGGAAGACGCTATAAGCTGGTCGCCAGAGCGCGGTTTACGGAGCAGACGCTTGTCCACAGCCCAGTTCCTCCTGACGCAAACCGGCGCGGCGCGCGTCGAAATCGCCCGCAACGGTCAGACGCTGACGCTCGCTGTCGCGCCGGGGCAAACGATCCTGCAAGCCGCCGATTCGCAGGGCCTCGACCTGCCGCATGGCTGCCGCAACGGCGCGTGCGGTCAATGCCGGGCGCGGCTCTTGGCGGGCGAGGTCGACATGCCGATGAATTTCGCCCTCGATGAAGATGAGGTGGCGCGCGGCGAAATCCTGACCTGCCAGGCCCTGCCGAGAAGTCCGGCGCTGCGCCTCGCCTTCGACGTTTAGACGGGGCGCGCTTGGCCGCTCCGCGCATTCGCGCTAGATCGCAGGCCAGAGCCGCGCGGGGAGAGAGCCGATGTGCGAATTGCTCGGCATGAACGCCAATGCGCCGACCGACATCCGCTTTTCCTTCAGCGGACTGGCCAGGCGCGGCGGCGAGACGGGGCCGCATGGCGACGGCTGGGGCATCGCCTTTTATGAAGGCAAGGGCGCGCGCGCCTTCCACGACCCGCAGCCGAGCGCCAGATCCGACATCGCCCGGCTGCTGCGCGACTATCCCATTCACAGCCGCATCGTCGTCGCCCATGTGCGCCGCGCCAACCGCGGCCGGGTGGCGCTGGAAAACACCCATCCCTTCACCCGCGAATTGTGGGGCCGGGTCTGGACCTTCGCCCACAACGGCCAGCTCAAGGGCGTCAAGCGCTGGCCGCTCGGCGCCTTCCGCCCGGTGGGGACGACCGACAGCGAGCACGCCTTCTGCTGGATGCTGGAGCAATTGCGGGCGCTGGGGGACGAATGCCCGCCGGCGCGGCGCATCGACGCCGAAATTCGCCGCCTCTGCGCGGCGCTCGCCCCGCTCGGCGTTTTCAACATGCTGCTGTCGGACGGGCGCACGCTCTACGCCTTCTGCGGCAAGCGCCTGTGCTACCTGACGCGCCGCGCGCCTTTCGGCAAGGCGACGCTGATCGACGAGGATCTCAGCGTCGATTTCTCCAAGGTGACGCGCCCCGACGACGTCGTCTCCGTCATCGCCACGCGGCCGCTGACCCGCGACGAAGCATGGATCGACGCCAGCCCCGGCCAATTGCTCGTCTGGCGCGACGGCGAGCTGCGCTGAAACAGCAAAGGCCCCGGCGCTTTCGCGGCGGGGCCCTTTTTCGTGATCCGCAAGGACGTCACTTCGGCAGGAAGTGTTCCTTCGCGCTGGCGATTTCGCCCGTCGTCGGATCGACGAGCTTGAACAGGATGTCGCGCGAGTCGGCCGGAACCTTGTCTTTGGGCAGCGACACCGACACGCGCAATTCGCGCGTCTGGTCCGGCCCGACCTCGACATTCTGTTGCGCGCCGGCCGCCGCTTCCGCGCCGATGGCGTGCACCTGCGCGCCCGGCAGGCCCTCGACCGTGAGCACGAACCGGCGCGTGTCGCGCTGGCGGTTCTGGAAGCGCAGGTCGTAATCGTTGCGGATGCCGCCGTCCGTCAGCACGACGAAATGCGGGTTGCGCTGGTGCCAGGCCGTCACCGCCACATGCTTGCGGTTCATCAGGCCGTAGAGCATCAGCCCGCTGACGAGGCCGATCATGCAGATATAGATCATCGTGCGGGCGCGGAACGGCCGGTAAAGCTCCGGCTTGCCGTCCTTGCGGCGCGATTCGTTGACGCCGTTGTCATAGGCGATGAGGCCGACGGGGCGGTGAATCTGTTTCATGACATTGTCGCAGGCGTCGATGCACAGGCCGCACTGGATGCAGCCGAGCTGCGCGCCCTCGCGAATGTCGACGCCCGTCGGGCAGACGGCGACGCATTGGTTGCAATCGACGCAATCGCCGGCGGACTGGCCCTTGGCGCGGGCGGCGTCGGCCTTCTTCACCGACATGCGCGGCTCGCCGCGGTCGCCGCGATAGGTGACGTTGAGCGCCCATTCGTCGGTCAGCGCCGCCTGGATGCGCGGCCACGGGCACATGTAGATGCACACCTGCTCGCGCATGAAGCCGGCGAAGACGAAGGTCGTCGCCGTCAGGATGCCGATCCAGATATAGGCCACCATCGGCGCCTGGAACGTGGCGAGATTCTTCACCAGCGTCGGCGCGTCGTCGAAATACAGAACCCACGCGCCGCCGGTCCACCAGGCGATCATCAGCCAGACGAAATATTTGAGCATTTGCTGGCCGAAGTGCTTGGCGTTGAAGCCGGCCTTGTCGGCTTTCATGCGCTCGCGGCGGTCGCCCTCGATCCAGCGCTCGACGGCGTAGAACAGGTCTGTCCACACCGTCTGCCAGCACAGATAGCCGCACCAGATGCGCCCGGCGAGCGAGTTCATCAGGAACAGCGTCATCGCCGCGATGATCAGCAGGCCGGTGAAATAATAGACCTCCTGCGGCCACAGCTCGATGAAGAAGAAATAGAAGCGGCGGTGCGGCAGATCGACGAGAACCGCCTGGCTGGGCATGTTCGGCCCGCGGTCCCAGCGGATGAACGGCAGGAAATAATAGATGCCGAGCGTGACGACCAGCAGCGCCCATTTGATGTTGCGGAACCGCCCGTGGACGGCCTGCGGATAGACCTTCTTCCGGGCTTGGTAGAGAGGGCCTTCGATAATGGTTTCGCCGTCCATGGAATGCATGTCCCTGCAAATGGCCGGGGCGGGCAAACAGCCCCGTCAGCGCATCCCTTAGATAGCATATGCGCTGTGACGAATATGATTTCTGTCAAAATTTTTGACACTGGGACGCGTTGTCGCGGCCTCGTGATATTTTGACCCCGGCGGTCGCTCCGGGGTAGAAGCCGCCCCCCGACAGGTTGCGAATCCGGGCGGAGGTCAAATGAAGTCGATCAATCAGCGCATTGCCGAAGAACTCGGCGTTCACGAGCGGCAGGTGGCCGCCGCGGTGGAGCTTCTCGACGGCGGCGCGACGGTTCCCTTCATCGCCCGCTACCGCAAGGAAGCGACCGGCACGCTCGACGATACGCAATTGCGCACGCTGGAAGAGCGCCTCGGCTATCTGCGCGAGCTGGAGGACCGCCGCAAGGCGGTGCTCGATTCGATCGCCGAACAGGGCAAGCTCGACGATGCGCTGCGCCGCCAGATCGAGGAGGCCGACACCAAGGCGCGCCTCGAAGACATCTATCTGCCCTACAAGCCCAAGCGCCGCTCCAAGGCCCTGATCGCCCGCGAGGCCGGGCTCGGGCCGCTGGCCGAGCAATTGCTGGCCGACCCGTCGCGCGACCCGCACGAGCGCGCCGCCGCCTTCGTTGACGCCGACAAGGGCGTGGCCGACGCGCAAGCGGCGCTCGACGGCGCCCGCGCCATTCTCGTCGAGCGCTTTTCGGAAGACGCCGAGCTGATCGGCTCGCTGCGCGAGGAATTCTGGAAACAGGGCCGCCTCGTCTCCAAGCTGCGCGAGGAGAACCGCGAAAAGGGCGCGAAATTCGCCGATTATTTCGATTTCGCCGAGCCTTTCGCCAAATTGCCGTCGCATCGCGTGCTGGCCCTGTTCCGCGGCGAGAAGGAAGAGGCGCTCGACCTCAAGTTCGAGCCGGAGCAGGAGAGCCCCGAGGCCGCCCGCGCCCGCCTGCCGGGCCTCTATGAGCGCCGCATCGCCGCGCGCTTCGGCGTCGCCGATCAGGGCCGCCCCGGCGACCGCTGGCTGATCGAGACGGTGCGCTGGGCCTGGCGCACGCGCATCCTGACGCATCTCTCCGTCGATCTGCGCATGCGCCTGTGGCAGGTGGCCGAGGAGGAGGCCGTCAAGGTCTTCGCCGGCAATCTGCGCGACCTGCTGCTGGCCGCGCCGGCCGGCGCGCGCGCCACCATGGGCCTCGACCCCGGCTTCCGCACCGGCGTCAAGGTGGCCGTCGTCGACACGACCGGCAAGGTCGTCGACACCGCCACCATCTACCCGCACGAGCCGCAGCGGCGCTGGGACGAGTCGATTGCGGTTCTCGCGGCGCTCGCCGCCCGCCACAAGGTGTCGCTGGTCGCCATCGGCAACGGCACCGCCTCGCGCGAGACCGACAAGCTCGCCATCGAGCTTTTGAAGAAATATCCCGACCTCAAGCTGACCAAGGCCATCGTCTCCGAGGCCGGCGCGTCGGTTTATTCCGCCTCTGCCTACGCCTCGCAGGAATTGCCGACGCTCGACGTGTCGATCCGCGGCGCGGTGTCGATCGCCCGCCGCCTGCAGGATCCTCTGGCCGAACTGGTCAAGATCGATCCCAAGTCGATCGGCGTCGGTCAGTATCAGCACGATCTGGGCGAGGGCAAATTGTCGAAGGCGCTCGACGCCGTGGTCGAGGATTGCGTCAACGGCGTCGGCGTCGACGTCAACACCGCCTCGCCGCCGCTGCTCGCCCGCGTCTCCGGCCTGAGCGAGTCGCTGGCGCAGAACATCGTGCTGCACCGCGACGCCAATGGGCCGTTCCGCAGCCGCAATGCGCTGAAGGACGTGCCGCGCCTCGGGCCGAAGGCCTATGAGTTGGCGGCGGGCTTCCTGCGCATCCGCGACGGCGACGACCCGCTCGACAATTCCGGCGTGCATCCGGAAGCCTATCCGGTGGTGCGCCGCATCATCGAGGCGACGAAAAGCGACATCAAGCTGCTGCTCGGCGATTCCGGCAAGCTGCGCGGCCTCGATCCCAAGCGCTTCACCGACGACAAATTCGGCGTGCCGACGGTGCAGGACATCCTGAAGGAGCTGGAGAAGCCCGGCCGCGACCCGCGCCCGGCCTTCAAGACGGCGTCCTTTCAGGAAGGCGTGGAAAAGATCAGCGATCTCAAGCCCGGCATGGTGCTCGAAGGCGTCGTCACCAATGTCGCGGCCTTCGGCGCCTTCGTCGACATCGGCGTGCATCAGGACGGCCTCGTCCACATCTCGGCCATGTCGAAAACCTTCGTCAAGGATCCGCGCAGCGTCGCCAAGCCCGGCGATGTCGTCCGCGTCAAGGTTCTCGACGTCGATGCGCCGCGCAAGCGCATCGCCTTGACCATGCGCCTCGAGGACGAGCCGGGGGCGCAGGCCCCGCGCGGGCAGGAGCCGCGCCTCAAGCCGCAGGCGCTGAAACAGCGCGAGGAGCCGCGCGGCGCCAACGCCTTCGCCGACGCCCTGCGCAAGGCGGCGGAAAAGGGCCAGCCGCGCAAGTAGCGCGGTTGGAGAGGGCGCCGGTTTTGCCGCTTGCGCGCGACAATCCGGCGGCTAACCTTGCGGCCCACTCCAGCGGGACGAAGCCGATGAACAAACTCACCGAATCCGCCAGGGGCGTCTTCGTCATTGCCGCGACGCCCTTTGCCGAGAATGGCGCGCTCGATCTCGAATCGACCGACAGCCTCGTCGATTTCTATCTCGAGCGCGGCGCGGACGGCCTGACCATCCTCGGCGTCATGGGCGAAGCGCCCAAGCTGACGGCGGAGGAATCGCGCGCCTTCGTCGAGCGCGTGCTGGCGCGCGTCGCCGGCCGCGTTCCGATTATCGTCGGCGTTTCCGCCCCCGGCCTCGCGCCGATGCGCGAACTGGCCGAGTCGGCGATGCAGATGGGGGCGGCGGGCGTCATGGTCGCGCCGCCGGCGGCGGTGCGCACCAATGAGCAGATCGTCGCCTATTACGAAGCCGTCGCCGACGCGCTCGGAGCGCAGACGCCCTTCGTGCTGCAGGATTATCCGCTGACGACCAACGTCGTCATGTCGCCGGCGACGATCGTCGAGATCCTGCGCCGCTGCCCGACCTGCGTCATGGTCAAGCACGAGGACTGGCCGGGGCTGGCCAAGATCAGCGCCCTGCGCAAGGCGAGCGAGAGCGGGGTGATACGCCGCATTTCGATTCTGGTCGGCAATGGCGGCCTGTTCCTGCCCGAGGAGATGGAGCGCGGCGCCGACGGCGCGATGACCGGCTTCGCTTTTCCCGAAATGATGGTCGGCGTCTGCCGCGCCTATGCCGCCGGCAATTCCGACCATGCGCATGACCTGTTCGACGCCTATCTGCCGCTCGCCCGCTACGAGCAGCAACAGGGCGTCGGCCTCGCCGTGCGTAAATTCATCCTCGCCCGGCGCGGCGCGATCCAGTCGCCCGCGCTGCGCGCGCCCGCGCCCGCCCTGTCGGCGCTGGACATCGCCGAGATCGAGCGCCTCATCCGCCGGCAGGACAAGCGGCTGGCGCAACTGGGCTGAGCGGCGCGGGCTTGCATTCGCCCGCGTTCTGAGCCCTCATTCCGTCATCCGGACCGCGCGCCCGGCGCGTCAACAACAACAGAGCAAAAAAACAGGGAAGGACGTTTCATGGACATTGCAGGCAAGATCGTCGTCGTCACCGGCGGCGCGGACGGCATTGGCGCGGCCCTGTGCCGGCGCTTCCATGCCGACGGCGCCAAGGCCGTCGTCGTGGCCGACCTCAACGCGGCCGGGGCCGAGAAAGTGGCGAAAGAAATCGGCGGTCTCGCCTTTGCCTGCGACGTGTCGAAGGAAGCCGACCTGCTGCGCGTCATCGACGAGACCGAGGCCAGGCTCGGACCGATTGACCTGTTCTGCTCCAACGCCGGAGTCGCCGATCTCGACAAGCCCGACGCCAATGTCGCCGACGCGCCCGATGCCGCCTGGGACCGCTCGTGGCGCATCCATGTCATGGCGCATATCTTTGCCGCGCGCGCCCTCGTGCCGCGCATGAAGAAGCGCGGCGGCGGCTATTTCCTCAACACGATCTCGGCCGCCGGCCTCTTGTCGCAACTCGGAAACGCCGTCTATGCGACGACCAAGCACGCCGCTGTCGGTTTTGCCGAAAGCCTCGCCATCACCCACCGTGACGACAATATCCGCGTCACCATCCTCTGCCCGCAGGGCGTCGACACGCCGCTGCTGCGCGCCGGCGGGCGCGGGCCGCAGCACCTCGACGGCGTGCTGACGGCCGAGGAAACGGCGGCCAGCGCGGCCGAGGCCATCCGCGAGGAGCGCTTCCTCTGCCTGCCGCACGAACAGGTGCTCGGCTACATGCGCAACAAGACGGCCGATTACCAGCGCTGGATCGGCGGCATGGCCAAGCTGCAGCGCAAATTGCGCGAGGGAACGGCCTGACGCCGCCCTAGCCACCGCCCTGTTTGTCCGGCCTTTTGCGTCGTCGTGCGGGATTGTCGCAATCCTGCATGACGGCGGTGCTATGCCGCGCGGCGAGACGGCAAAAGCAATGAATCTTTCGTAGCACGACCAAAGCAAGGCTCCCCCCGGCCCGTTAATGTCCTGTAAAGAATGCCAGGGACCGGGAGAGGCTGCGGTGGAGAGGACGCCGCGCGCGGATTTCGGCTCAGATTTTCAGGCAGCCGGCGTTTCGGCGACGCGATGGCGGGCTGCTGGACTTAAGAGGGGCAGACGGGGAGGAACCCAATGGCCAGTTATCAAACCATTATGAATAATCCAAAGTTCAAGGCGCTCGTTTCCGAGCGGTCTTCGATCGCCTGGACGCTGTCGATCGTGATGCTCGCGATCTATCTCGGCTTCATCCTGCTTGTGGCTTACGCCAAGGGCTTCCTTGGCACGCCGCTCGGCTCGGGCGTCATGACCTACGGCATTCCGATCGGTCTGTTCGTCATCATTTCCGCCTTCATCCTGACCGGCATCTACGTCCGCAAGGCCAATGCCCGTTTCGACGACCTCACCCGTCAGATCGTCGAGGAGTCCAAGTGATGAAGAAGCTCACCACGCTTTCGGCGGCTTTGTTCGCGGCTCTTCCTTCCGCCGCTTTCGCGGACGCCGTTTCCGGCGCCGTGCAGAAGCAGTCGACCAATTGGTCGGCCATCGGCATGTTCCTGGCCTTCGTGCTGCTGACCCTCGGCATCACCTATTGGGCGGCGCGCCAGACCAAGTCGGCCGCGCAGTTCTATACCGCCGGCGGCGGCATCACCGGCTTCCAGAACGGCCTGGCGATCGCCGGCGACTACATGTCGGCGGCCTCCTTCCTCGGCATTTCCGGTCTCGTCTATCTCTCCGGCTATGACGGCCTCATCTATTCGGTGGGCTGGCTGGTCGGCTGGCCGGTCGTGACCTTCCTGATCGCCGAACCGCTGCGCAACCTCGGCAAGTTCACCTTCGC
>ERZ1645192.307-NODE-307-length-39091-cov-7.033789_pt1 | contig 39091 bp, 26 predicted proteins | sample MGYA00575354_ERZ1645192 | MGnify/ENA primary metagenome ERZ1645192 (study PRJEB40844, sample SAMN11349763) | freshwater sediment metagenome | isolation source: river sediment | host: Sediment | place: India: Faizupur Khadar , New Delhi | collected 2017-02-21 ...
CATCATCTCCACGCCCAATATCGTCTGCCGTGCCAACTACAGCCACGCGCTGGAGATGCACCGCAAATCTGGCGCGGATATCACGCTTGTCGCCACCAAAGACGCACCCGATGATTTCGATCATTCGTGCCTCTTTATGGACGTCAGCGAGGACAACGACGTGCTGGATATGACCGACGGCAACCCCCGGCGGTATGAATATCAGTACGCGGGCACGCTGATTATCTCGCGCGAAACACTGCTCCAGCTTCTGCTTCTGGCGCCGGACATCGGCATCTATGAGCTGCTGGATCTCGTGAAGGCCCACTTTGATGATTTTCGCGTCAAGTGCTATCCCTTCGCCGGATACTTGCGCCGCATCTCCTCCATCCACGACTACTTCGACTGTAGTATGGAGCTTTTGGACCCCAGCGTTTCCACCCAGCTTTTTTCGGGCAGCGATATCATCTATACCAAGGTGAAAGACAACCACCCGACGCTGTATAAATCCACGTCGGACGTCAAGGATTCCTGCATCGCCAGCGGAAGCACCATCGAAGGCACCATCCGAAACACGGTGCTGTTCCGTCAGGTACACCAGATGAAGAACTCGAAAATCACCAACAGCATCCTCATGGAGGGCTGCCGTGTGGGCGAAAACACCGTGCTGGATTACGTCATCGCCGACCGAAACGTCATCATCGGCGACAATGTGGTCCTAAAAGGCACCCATTCCAACCCCGTCGTCTTAAAGAAGGAGATGGTGATATGACCGAAAAACCGCTTTCGCTTCTGTTTGCCGCGTCCGAATGCGCTCCGCTGGTCAAAACCGGCGGTCTGGCCGATGTGGTCGGCGCGCTTCCCGACGCTTTGCGAAAGCTCGGCGTTTCTGTCAGCATCATTCTGCCCTTCTACAAAACCCTGCCAAAGGAAGTTCGCGAAAAGTCGGAGGATGTGAAAATCTCCGAAGTGAAAATGGGCTGGCGGCGGCAGTATATGGGTCTAAAGAAATTTGAAAGGCCCAACTGCACCTATTATTTTATCGATAACGAAACCTACTTCCTGCGCGACAACCTCTACGGCTATTATGACGACGCCGAGCGGTTCATCTACTTTTCGCTGGCTGTGGTGGAGGCCGTCAAAATCCTCGGCGGTTTTGATATCATCCATTGCCACGACTGGCAGACCGCGCTGGTCCCCACGGTTCTGAAAAAATTCTACTACAACAAAAAAGGTTTAAAGGATGTTAAACAGGTTTTCACCATCCACAACCTGCGCTTTCAGGGCAACCTGAACCTCTCCGATTTCGTGAGCTTTTTAGGTCTTTCGGGCACCGAGCCCTGGCTGGGCGAAGCCGTCTTGGGCGACCAGGCCAATCTCTTAAAATCCGCGCTGTACAGCGCCGACGCCGTCACCACGGTCAGCCCCAACTACGCCAACGAAATCAAGATGCCCTATTACGGCGAGGGCCTCAACACATGCATTTCGGATATCGGCGGCAAATTGTCGGGCATCCTGAACGGCATTGATACCGCCGCTTTCGACCCGGCGAACGACCCCCAGATTTTCTGGAGCTACAACGGCCTTTCGGGCAAGCATAAAAATAAAGAACGCTTTTTATATGAGTATACTCTGCCCAACGACGGCAGTATGATGATCGGCATGGTCACGCGGCTGGATCCCCAAAAGGGACTGGATTTGGTGTTATACGCCATCGACAAGATCATGCAGATGCCGGTGCACTTTGTCCTGCTCGGAACAGGAAACCCAGAGTATGAGCGGCTGTTTGGCTACATCGAACGGCGATACCCCGACCGCGCGCGCTGTTTTATCACCTACAGCGACGATCTGGCGCACAAAATCTACGCGGCGTCCGATGTGTTTTTAATGCCCTCCAACTTTGAGCCCTGCGGCCTCGGCCAGCTCATCGCCATGCGGTACGGCGCACTGCCCATCGTGCGGGAAACCGGCGGTTTGGCCGACACCGTGACGCCCTACAACCGCATCACGGGCGAAGGCACTGGCTTTTCCTTCGCCAACTACAACGGCGACGAACTGCTGGCCACCGTCAAATCCGCCGTCGAGGTCTACACGTACAATAAAAGCCACTTCAACGAAATGGCCTTACGCGCTATGGCCAAGGAGTTCTCATGGGATGCCTCAGCCAAAGCGTATTTAGATATTTACTTGAGTTTAGTTAAAGACATCCACCCTGCGGCGGCCAAGGCCTCATCGCAGGACAGCGGCGCCTAAGGCGTCGATATGCACCCAGTCTTCATCCGCCGTTGCCAGATACGTCAGCACGGCTTCTTTTTTTGCCCGGGGGATGTCCGCAGTTAAGTTCATCGGGTTGATATATACCATCACGTTTTGAGATTCAGTCGTGATTTCATACTTCAGCACACCGTCGGAGGCGAAAAACTGCACCGACCCTTGTGCAATGCCCAGCTGTTTTCGCAAAATCCCTAACTGCTTCACCCAGTCGGCCATTTGGGTGTCTCTGGTTTCCCAGCTAAACGTACCGCGATTATACGGATCCTTATACCCCTGCATGCCAATCTCATCCCCGTAATAGATACACGGGTTTCCCGGCAAAGTGAACAGCGCCAGATAGTACAGCATCATCCTTTTTTCGGCCAGCTCGGCCTGCGCTTTCGGCAATCGATAGTCCCGTGCCTGCCACGTGGTGAGCGCTTCGAATGCGGGCGCGTCGCCCAGCAGGGTAAAGAGACGGCTGGTGTCATGCGTGCCGGTCATGTTCATCAGCGCGCGGAAGATATCCGGCGGATAGTTTTCCTGCAGCGTCATCACGACGTTCGCAAAATCATTTACGCTTCCGCTTCCGGTCAGAAGGTCAATCAGCGCTTCCCGAAGCGGATAGTTGGAAACCGAATCCAGCGCACTGCCCAGAATATATTCCCGCGGTGTCTCATAGGAAACCTTGTTGCTCGCGTCCTCCCACACTTCGCCCAACAGCACGGCTTCGGGGTTGGCTGTTAAAACACAGGTTTTCAGCGCCCGGATAAACGCATCCGGCAGTTCATCGGCCACGTCCAGCCGCCATCCGGCTACACCCGCTTTCATCCACTGGGTCACCACACCCGTTTTTTCGTCCAGCAGGTATTTCATATAGGTGGGGTTCAGTTCGTTCACGGCGGGCAGCGCCTTCACGCCCCACCAACAGTCATAATCGTCGGGGAATTTTTTAAAGTGGTACCAGTCAAAGTAGGGGCTTTTTTTATCTTGGTATGCCCCGCCGTCGCCGTAGTGCTTGTATTTATTAAAGTAGATACTGTCCTCGCCCGTGTGCGAAAAAACGCCGTCCAGCATGATTTTGATGCCGAGTTTTCCCGCGGCTTTCACCAGTTTTTTCAGCGTATCGTTTGTGCCGTACATGCGGTCCACACGGCTGTAATCGGCGGTGTCATACTTGTGGTTGGAGACCGCCTCGAAGATGGGGTTTAAGTAGATGATATCCACGCCAAGATTCTTGATGTACGGAAGTTTCTCGATGACGCCCGCTAGGTTGCCGCCGAAGAAGTCCCACAGTACAATCTCACCGCGATCGTTTTTGATATAGACCGGTGCTTCATCCCACGACGTATGCATCAGCACATGGTCGCGGGGCATCGTGTCCTTGGCGTCCCCCTTGAAGAATCGGTCCACATAGATCTGGTACATGGTTTTGCCCTTGAACCAATCCGGAACGCTCCCGTTGCTGTGCACGGTCAGCTGATAGTCCCGCCCGTTTTCGCAAGACTTCCCGCTGTCCACGCACTTCCCAAACCGTTTCTTCTGTCCCTTGAAGACCGCTTCAAAGTGATAAAAGTATAGGCCCTTCTCTTTTTTCGGGACAAAGCGCAAGCGAAACCCGCCATCGGTTTTCTCCATCGCCGCGGGCGCTTCCAGCCCCACGACGGTAACAGCATCCGCGTTGGTTTTTACGGCAATCTCAATTGCCTCTCCCTGCTTCACTGCCCCGAACGGCGTCTTATATTCCCTGTCCCAAGCGTCATATATAAACTGCATCGAATGCTCCTAATACCCCTTTATTTCCCCTGCGCCGTATCGCCGTCGTTCAGAATGGCGTACCCGGTCAGCGTGATTTCGCTGTCTGAAGACAGCGTCCATGTCCGAGCGCCGTCGGCCCAATAATTGTTGTCGGCCGAAAGGCGAATCGCATAGCGCTGAGTACCCGCTCTGACCAAAAAGCCGAAGTTGCCGGTATCCTGCGCGTCTACTTGCAGTGTCACCAACGCATAACCGTCAGCGTCAGCAGAAATCTCCAGCACCAGATTGGCCGGTGCCCCGGTTTTGTTGACATCTGCGGAAAACATGGTTTCTTTGTCCACATGGGCGCTGACCGCCGAAAGGCTGCCGATCGCGTCGCCCGCATCCGCCGCCCAAAGCAGCGGCACATAGGCCAGCGTCCGTTCTTGCGCCTTGTCGTACCCGGTCATAATCGTATAGTCACTCCACAGCGCCTCGGCGTAATCCGACCATATATCCTTCCTGGCATAGATATCGAATCCATCCATACGAATCAGCGGCATGTAATTATCATAGATATATTCAAACAGCAGATAATACTTGTAGTCAGTGGCCACCCCGTCGATATCGGTGCCGAACCCAAAATCCTCGCTTTCGGCGTTGGGCAGAATAGCCAGCGGCGCGTCGGCCGCCTGAATCTCGCGGATGGCCATCTCCTGCATGGTGTCGCCGTTCAGCATAGCCGGAACCTGATTGACATAGTTCGGGTTCTTCCGGCCGGTCAGCGCGTACATGTAGTTGACCGAAGCAAGATCGACATAGGTTTGATCGTCCTCCAGCACGGTGTCCAGAATATCGGTGAACTTCGCAATCTCGGGGTCGGCTTCAACATTAACCCGTGTGCCGTTAAATGCGTAGCCTTCTTCGTACTGTTCCTGATAGTTACTCGCGCTCATGGCGTTGGCCGCGAGGTTGTAGCGTCCCAGCGTCATCTGCGGAATATTCACCGCACTGTTCAGCGAGGGATAAGCAACGCCCATCACCATGAGGAACCCCATTATCCCAAAGCAGAAGCCGACGATGCGGATGACACCTTCTTTTTTGACGGCGCTTAAAGCCAGCATGGCCGGAAAATACGTTCCCGCAATATACCAGATCATCTCCTCAATCAGCGAATGGCGGATGATGCCGCGCGGCAGATTGACAAAGTAAAAGATGGCGAAGAACAGGAAGACGGCGATGGCCGGTTTGGAGTACTCCTGCTTGTCCTTGCAGGAGAAATATTGAAAAGCGAAGAACAGCACGGCCGCAATCATGGACAGCGGCATGACGAAATAGACCAGATTATAGACGAAGCTGTTGCGGTCACCCGGCGCAAAGTACGCCCAGTTCTGGCTGGAACCCGCCGCCATCAGAATCTCGCGCAGGCGCGCCAGCGGCGGAACGTTCTTGATAAAGCATAGACCCAAATACAGCCCGCCGAAGGCCAAAACCGTAAAGAACCCCGCGATAAGCAGCGAGAATATCCGGCGGCCTTCTCCGCGCTTTAAGTACACCAGCACATAGGCCGAAACACCGCCGACGATGGAGGCCACGCCGATATCCAGACTGTAGAGACAGAGTATGGCGCAAACCAGCGCAAACCAGAAACGGTTCTTGCCCGAATCCTCCTGCACCAACCTGACCAACACGATCACCATGACCACCGACATGACCAGCATGGGCGGCAGAAGCATCCGAAGGAACGGGAACCCCAGCACAAAGACAAATGCGGTAGTGTCGTCCAAAATCCGCCGGAACAGCGCATAGGCCAGCACATAGTAAATCGCGAAATAGTAATTGACATACAATCCGGCCGTCCATGGCTCATAGCCGTTAAGCAGCTCGGTCAGGTAGGCAAACACCTGCGAGGACAGCATATGCGCATCAAACGTTTCGATAATCGGGATACTGCCGTATCGGAACAGGTGATCCACCGATATCCCGTAATTGGCGTACTCAAAAATGCTGCCCGTACTTTCAATCTGCCTAATCGGCTGAGAAAGAATCAGCCCCATGATGAGCACCGCCACCGGTAAAAACAGGCGGTATATCTTCATGGCCTGCTTGGTCTTCTTGGTCTTTATCCACAGAAATGCGCCCAAAACGACCGCCGCCAGCATGATGACCAGATACATCTCATACTGGATATTCAAAACAACGTTGAAGCGTTTATTGATGATGTTCAGCGCTTCCAACCCCGCCATCTGCAGAACCGCGGTGAACATCAGGGGGATGGTCGCAATGATGATTTTATTCTTCTGTTTGCTCAGCCTGGTCTGGAACAACAAAAACAGCACCAGTGCGATGCCGCCGCCCAAGCCCAGCAATGCAAACGGCATCACCGTATCGCTTAAGGATAGCTTCATTAAAAATGTGCCCGCAAAGGCCGTCAGGGGCACCGTCAGCGCCAGACTTAAAAAAAGCAGATCATAGTCCCGGTACTGGTCTTTCTCCAGCGCGATATACAGATAGGCCAAAAACATGGGCACAGCAAAGACCACGGCCAGCACCAGCATTTCGGCGGCTGTGTACGCCGCCAGCAATCCCGCAATCAGCGATACGATGCCCAGCATGGCTGTGTGCTTGATAAAAAAGATGGTTCGTTTGTTTTCTTCGGTGCGTTTTAGGGTTTTAAAAATGCGAAACAAAATCAGCGCGCCCACAGCCGTAATCACAAAGACCGCGAGAATTAAAAGATAGTACCGCTGAATCCGAACAGAAATGTCCGAATTGTTCAGGGTGCTCTGCGAGATAACGTGCTCGGAAAAATCCGTGATGGGATAGGCCTTGGTGAGGGTGTTCTTAAAAAACGGCAGTATGCCTGCCAGCCCCAAAAATCCCGCGCTGAAAACACAGGCGAAAAATATATTGGTATGTGCGGATACGCTTTCTTTCAGGCGCTTCATCCATGGAATCATCGGTTTGCCTCTTGTCTGTGTATGTCGTTTTTAGTTTCTGATTAAACAAAATCCCTTGCAGGTTTCATCATACGCTATTTTCGCGCGTAAGAAAACCCTAACCTTTTGCTGTACGTTTCGCCGCATCATGGATAGCGGCCAGCTTCGCCGCGTTTTCCCCCAAAAGCGATGCCAGCATCCTGTCCGCGCTCGATAGCGGCGTTTTGCCCACGCCCAACGCCGTCATGCCTGCCGCTTTAGCCGCCGCAATGCCCGCTTCGGCGTCTTCGATGACCAGACAGCTTTCGGGAGCCTCGCCAAGCGCCACGGCGCAGGCCAGAAATATCGCGGGGTCGGGCTTGGACTTTAGCCCAGCATTCCCGTCCACCACCGCATCGAAGGCTTTTGTCAGCTTCAGTCGTTTTAAAATTTTGGGCGTGTTTCGGCTGGAAGACCCCACAGCCGTCTTGATTCCGCTTTGCCGCAAGTCGGCAATCAGGTCTTTCACGCCCGGCAGCATATCTTCGGGCTTAAGTTTACCCAGCAGCCGTCGATATCGTCGATTTTTGGCCCCAGCGATGCGGTTAAATTCCCTTTGGCCGATTGTTTTCTGGTTGACATCCAATATGATCTGCAGGCTTTCGGCGCGGCTGATACCGCGTAACCGGTCATTGATTTCAAAATTAAATTCCAAACCCTTCCGATCGGTCAGCGCTTTCCAGGCCTCATAATGGTAGATGTCGGTGGACACAATCACACCGTCCAGGTCGAATATCACTGCTTTCAGCATCGCGTTGCTCCTCACTTACCTGCATGAATTTTATTCTACCACAATTGTATCAATCAATAAAAAAAATCTGGGTTGACGGCACTTGATTTGTGCCCGTTACGCCAGAAATTTTCCATAAAGCCATCCGCTTAACGCGCCCCGGATTTTAATACCCGCTGAAACGGCCGATAGACAAAATAGACGACCAGCCCGACAAACAACCCGGTGATGACCGAAATGACCACCAACCAGGGCAGATAATACAGAAGCGACGCGGTAGACATGACAAACATGGCCACCAGCACCTGTCCTGTGCTGTGCGCCACCGCACCCATCACACTGACAAACAGCACCGAAAAGCCAATCTGCTCTTTTTTGTACATACGCGTCAAAAGAAACATCACGACCAGCGACAAAATCCCGCCGGCCAGCGAATAAGCCAGCGACATGACCGAGGTGAACAGCAATGACGAGACAACGGCGCGGACAAACAAAATCACCAGCGCGTCGGCAAAGCCCAGTGTCAACAGCGCCAGAAGTGCCACAATATTAGGCAAGCCGATCTTGGCTCCCGGAATAGGCAGCGCGGGAATCAGCGTTTCCACGTACGCCAGAATCAGTGCCACCGCAATCAGCATGGCCATGGTCGATATGTACCGCGGACTCTTTCGATTCATCATATCTCTATTCCCCGTCCACAATCTCAACAATCAGCTTATGCGGCAGACAGACGATAGTATCATGCAGATACTCGGCGCTTTTGGTGTTGACACACACCTGGTTGGCGCAGTCCGCCCAATCCACATCCACCGTGCCGTTTTTAATCACCACATGGTTTTCGCCGAGGTCGGTCGATATGGTGAATTCGGTATCCAAATCATCGGTCAGCGGGATGGTGTCATACAGTTCTCCGTCCACCGTAATTTTAACATACAGCTGGTTCTGCGAAGCACTCGAAAGCCGCATAAACACCAACGCGCCCACAGCCGCCAGCAGTATGATGCCGATGATGATGATTTCTCTTTTTTTCATATGTTCTCCAATGTGTGCGGGTTTTTGCATGGCACGCTTCAACCCGCCGAAACGGTGTGATATACCGTATTATATGCATCATCAGACGCTTTGTCAAAGCGTCGGTATCCATGTTTACCGAAATTTCGGTTTTGTTTGCGCATTGCTTTCGATTCTTATATAATTAATATTATTTTTCGCGTCAACTGAATTTAAAAAAGAAAGTGTCAGGAATCCGAATGAGAATCCAACAATCCACTCTTAAGATAATCTGCTTATTCATCCTCTTTGCTTTGCTGCCGCTGGCCGCCTGCACACCTGCCGAGCCGACTGTCACCTATGACGAACAGCAGGCCTTCGCGCTGGATACTGTCGTCGATATCAAGGTCTACCACTACTCCAATGAGACGCTGGACGACAGCGTACTGTCCGACTCGGTATCGCTGATTTCCGACCTGGAAAGCACGCTATCCTCGCATATTGAAGGCACCGAAGTGGACCAGATCAATCAGGCCGCCGGACAGGGGAGCGTGGCTGTCAGTGTCATCACCTACAGCACCATCAAAAACAGTCTGGAATACAGCCGCTTAACCGACGGACTTTTCGACGTCACGGCCGGGCCCTTGATTTCCCTTTGGGCCATCGACCCGCCCAACGGCCATGTACCCACCGCTGAAGAACTGGCTGCCGTACTGCCCAAAATCGACTACAGCAAGATTGACCTGTCCGAAGAAAACAAGGTCGGTCTGCCTGAAGCAGGCATGTCCATCAACCTCGGTGCCATCGCCAAAGGCACCATCTCCGATCAGGTGAAGGCCCAGTTGCTGGACGCCGGCGTTGAATCGGCCATCATCAATCTCGGCGGAAACGTTCTGACGCTTGGCACCAAACCCGACGGAAGCAATTTTGCCATCGGCGTTCAGGACCCCGCGGACGACCGCGGCGCATACCTCTTAAGCATCAGCCTTTCGGATAGAGCCGTGGTTTCTTCGGGCGACTACGAACGATACTTCGAGGTGGACGGCGTGCGGTATCACCATATCCTAAGCCCAAAGACCGGCTATCCCGCCGATACCAATATCGCGCAGATTACCATTGTGGCCGATACGGGCGAGCAGGCCGACGGACTTTCCACGTCCGTCCTGCTTTTGGGCGTTAAAGACGGCCTTGCGCTCATCGATTCCCTCGACAACGTGGAGGCCGTGCTGGTCACCAAGGACAACAAAATCTACATCACGCCGGGACTGAAAGACCTCGTCACCATCGACGAAAACCAGTCCGCGGGATATACCTATGTGAATGATATCAGCGAACTATATTAGCCCGCAAAAAAAACAGCCTTTCAAAAAGGCTGTTTTTGTTTCTATTTCTTTTCGGTCGGCCACTGGTCTTTCGGCACGTTGGCGTACACCTGCTCAATCGTATAGAACCCGTCCTTGATAATCGTGTCCAGCATGTTATCCGCGTTGACACTGATCGGTTCGTAGGCGATATAATCGACCATATACTTACCGTCCGATATTTTCGAACATGGGCCGATATCTTCGCCCAGCGCCAGTTTCACGGCGCATTCCGCCGCACCTTCGGCTAAAACGTCGATGGGCTTGTATACGGTCATGCCCTGTGTGCCCTCCACAATGCGCTGGCACGCGGCGATTTCGGCATCCTGCCCGGTGACAAAGATATCACCGGACATACGGTTCTCACTCAGCGCGTTGATGGCACCCTCGGCAACACGATCGTTCCCTGCGATAATCACATCAAAATCAAATTCCCCGATTTTATCGGACATATATTCGTAGGATACTTCATCGCGCCACGCGCTGATATATGTCTCCCCCATCACCACAATATCTCCGCTATCAATCGCCGGCTGAATGATACTCAAATATCCGTCGCGAATCATATATACGTTATTATCGGTCTCGGGACCGTTTAAAAACAGATACTTGCCTTGGGGCACGGCCGCGTAAGCCGCTTGTCCCATCAGCTCTCCCACACGGTAGTTATCAAAAGAAATGTATAAATCCACATTCGCGTTTCGAATCAGCCGGTCGTAGGCGATGACTTTGACGTTGTTCTGGTGCGCATATTCCACAATGTCGGTCAGCGCGTCCTTATCGTACGCGATGATCACCAGCACATCCACACCAGCATCGACCATATCCTTTGCAATCTCTTTTTGCAGCTCGGTGTCTTCATAGGCGTTTTTCACCAAAACTTCTTCCGCCCCCAGCTCCTTTGCTTTGGCAACGAAGATTTCACGGTCCCGCTGCCAGCGCTCCACAGTCATGGTTTCGGGGATAAACCCAATTTTGATTACACCGTCATCGTTAAGGAATTTCTGCTCGGTCTTGCAACTGGTCAAAAGCATAGAGATTATGGCAACAGCCACAATGACTCTTTTCATTCAACACCTCCAAAAAAACTAAGATTTCTGAAAATACGTCGAAGGCGAGATGCCCTCTTTTTTCTTGAACAATCGGCTGAAATAATTCGGATCGCTGTAGCCCGAGGCATAGCTGATCTCTTTAATCGAAAGTTCCCCTTTTTCTATCAGTTTCTTTGCATGTTCAATGCGCACGTCGGTTAAATGATCGATGAAGTTTTTGCCCATCTCCGCCTTAAAGAGGCGGCTGAAATACTGCGGACTGACGCCGAGTTCCCGCGAAATTTCATCCAAAGTCAGCTCGGTGTCGAACCGCTCCTGGATGATTTCATTGGCTTTATCCACAATTACACTGATGCCATGTTTCTTAATCTGGTTGATCTTGGACGCAATGTAGCTGATTTTCTCCACGCACATCCGCTCAAAATCCACTTTGTTGGTGCAATTCAAAATCTGCTTGGTATACTCACAATACTCAATATACTGGTCGCTGTCAATTCCATTTTCCATCGCAATTCGATGCGCCACCACCATCACTTCGATCAAACGGTTGCGAATATGCTCTTTTTCGAAGAAATCCGGATATCGATTGAAGATATCCGTCAGTATACCGATGCACCGCGCGGTGTCGCCCCGCTCAATCGCCTGAATCAGTTTCTGCTCTTCAGCGAAAATCTCATATCCCATTTTCGGATTGTGCTGAATCACGTCGGCGATATGGGTGATTTTCTCGCCGTCGTCATAGTTCAGCGCGCGTGCCGCTTCCTGATAGGAGACGGCGATATCCTCGTCCGCTTTCGCGCCGCCAATGCCCACTTTGAGGCTGATATGAAATTTGTTTTCCAGTTTCTCGACCAGCCGTTCCAGAAAGTCGATGGCCTCGACGCGCCGTTTATACTCGTCGTCGTTTTTTTCGGACATATAGACTACCACTCGGTCGATGACCAGCGGGCCTACCACACATTTGTTTCGATATTTCAGTTCATCGCGCAGCATCGGATAAAATGACTGGTTCTTAAAGCTTTCCTCCAGCCGCACTTCGCCGAACGATTCTTTCCGGCTTTTTACCTGGATGATGAAGATATATCCAACTTCACTGGTAATCTCAAACAGTTCCTTGTAATGCTTAAAATCCACGCGTCCGGCCTGCCCGAGCATAAAGGTATAGATAAAGCTGTGCTCCACCACCGCCTGCATCTTCTCAATTTTCTCTTTGGTTTCCAGCTCCTGATCCAGCTTGCGGCGCTCTTCGTCCAGCTCCTTTGTCACCTGCTCCAGCGTATCGACCAGCTGCTGTTTGGTCACGGGTTTGGTGATGTAGTCGCTCACACCCAGTTCCACCGCCTGCTTGGCGAAATCAAAATACTCGTAGGCCGAGACAATGACAAAGCGCACATTTTTATGGATTTTCTTAATCTCTTTAATCGCTTCCAGACCATTGATGCCGGGCATGCGGATATCCATCAGAACAATGTCCGGGCGTTGCTGACGCGCTTTCTCTATCGCCTCGCGTCCCGATTTGGCAATCTCGGTTACCTCAATATTGCTGATTTCTTTTTCGACGATATATTTGACCGATTCAATCGCAAGATTCTCATCATCGACGACCATCAATTTATATCTCATGCTTTTTCGCCCCCTCTTTGGCCGCTCTTCGTTTGGGTTCTGTCGTAATTGGAATCTTCAGGGTAAAGGATGCGCCCTGATTTGGCGCGCTGACCACTTCCAAAACATCCTCGACACCAAAAAACAGTCTCAAGCGATGCACCACATTATAGATACCGATGCCGGTGGTGTGCCCCGATTTTTTTTGTTTAAACTCGATGCCGTCGGTCAGCATTTTCATCGTCTTTTTGTCCATTCCTACGCCGTTATCGCTGATGATGATTTTAGCGATGTTGCCATCCCGTTTCAACGTAATATTGATGACGCCGCCCTGTTCGTAGTTGCCAATGCCGTGGATTGTTGCGTTTTCCACAAACGGCTGAATCACCAGCGGCGGCACTTCAATATCAAACAAACTTAAATCAATATCATAGTTAAAGTGTATCGCGTCGCCGAACCGCACATGGAACATGTTGCAGTAGGCGCGCACCATGTCGATTTCATCTTTAATCTTAACCACCCGGTCCAGACTGTTCACGTTGTATCGGAAAATCTTCGCGATATCATCCAAAAAGTTCGACGTGCGGTCGGCTCCTTCAATCATGGCCAGCTGCACCCCAGCATTCAGCGTGTTAAACAGAAAGTGCGGGTTAATCTGCATCTGAAGCGCTTTCAGTTCAGCGCTCTCCAGAAGCGACTGCATCTTTAGGTTTTCAATCTGCTGCTCCAAAAGCTGAGATTCGGTATCCGCCTTGTCGTGCAGTTCGCCGATATACTGCTTAATACTGTGCTTCATCGCATTAAACGCATTGGCCATGACTTTCAATTCATCGTCCGACGCCACCACCAGATCGTCTGCGTCAAAATTACCCTTGGTCATCTCCTCGGCGGTGTCAGCCAATTTCACAATCGGCTTGGTCAGGTTGTATGTCAGGTAGAAGACCGCAAACAGGCTTAACACGATGACCGTCGATATCAAAACCATGTTTAGTACAAACAGCCGATTTAAATCGCTCGACATGCTCAAATACTGGTTGGTGTTGACGTCCAGGGTCTGAAGGTTGACCTTATCCGCATAGGTTCGGATATACTGGCTGATCTGATCCGCTTCGGCATATCGGGCAATATAACCGTCCGCATCATTAATCTTCTTGGCGGTTACCGCGGCATCCAGTTCGGCCAGATAGGAGTTCACCATATAGAGAATATCTTTATTGATGAGGTCATTTTCGCTGTATATGCCGGCTGTCGGATCAAACATCTCGGTCGCTTTTTCAAGAAAGATATCCTTGTTTTTGTAGTAATTCAGCATGCTGTCCGAATCATCGCTGACCAGATAGTCGGTGATATTCTTATCGACGTTATCCATCAGCGTCAAAAAGCTTTCAATCTCCACGTTTGCGGTGAACATCTCTTCCATACGGTTAATCAGGTTTTTTGAGATGCTCGAAATAAACATACTTGTAAAACTCGTCAGCAGGGAGGTGATGAGGAATACCAAAATCATGCGTGTACGAATAGAGCTGACTCTGATTTTCAGTCGGTCTAAAAGCTTATGTTTCATCCAAATCACCTTTCATCATGATAGGCGGCAATGTTGATAAGGGTATAGACATCAATGTCAATATCAAGATAGCCGGGCTGAAAGTTCCCTTCCAGGCTGTTGTGCAAAATCTCCACACTCTTATATCCGGCCAGATATCCGTTTCGGTCCAAAACGCCCGCAACAATGCCTTTTCGAACGTAATTGGCAATCTCATCCGTCATATCTGTACCCACAATAAAGACTTTGCCCACCAGGTTGCGCTCAACGATAATTCGGGACGCGGCAACCGTGTCCTTGGCGTTTGTGCAGAAGATGATGTCGATGTCCTCATACTGAGTGAAAATCTCACGCGTCAGATTTTCGGCACCGAGCAGGTCGGATTCCCGATACAGTGTATCCACAATCTCGACATTGTCAATGTCGTCAATCACCGATTTGAACCCGCTCATCATCAGCGCGTTCTGCGACGTAACGCCGTCCAGATTGCCGTCTTCGTGGTTGCTTGAAAGGATGATGGCCACCTGAATATCCGGGTCGTCGGTCTGCACCTGCGAGACGAGTTTGGCCGCCTGAACACCATACTCGTAGAAATTCGTGCCGACATAGGAAAGCCGCTCGGTCGTCGCAAACTCCACACCGCCCAGCACCACTTCCACCCCGTCCCGCCGTGCGGCATTAATCGCCTCGCCGTACAGGCTGGAATTCTCGCCATTGACAATCACACCGTCAAGCTGGGATTTGGACGCGATGTTGATATACTCCACAATCTGGCTTTCCTGATCCACTGTTGAAACCGAATGAAACTCCACGACATCGTTGTAGGCTTTTGCGCCCTCATATACACCTTCCTTGAAATCCTGCCAATACTCATCGCTGTCCGATTTTAAAATCAAAGAAAAATGGTATTTGGGGTTATCGCTGAATATATAGGATATATCGTCGTGGTAAACATTATTGATTCGATTATACAGGAATAAAATCCCGCTTGCAGTCAGAATCAAAACCAGCGACAGCAACGCCAGTACCAGCTTATATGACCACTTCATTGAAAATGATTACTCTCCTGCTTCCGCTATTGTTTAATGAAAAAAATAGCGTGCCATAAGACAATTATAACACGCTATCGTACTATTCTTGTGATTCAATTTTATTTTGCAGACGATTTGGACTTGGATGCAACGTCGAAGTACACCGCAAACAACAGAACCAAACCCTTGATGATGTCCTGCCAGAAAACGTCAACCGACATGATGGACATACCGTTGTTCAGGATACCCATGATGAAGCCGCCGATGATGGCGCCCATAACCGTTCCCACGCCGCCGGTTGCCGAAGCGCCGCCGATGAAGCAGGCCGCAATCGCGTCCAGCTCAAATCCCTGTCCAGCCAGCGGAGACGCAGCGTTCAAACGACCCGCAAAGACGATACCCGAGATAGCCGCGAGGAAGCCCATGTTGGCATAGGCCAGGAACAGAATCCGCTGCGTTTTGATACCCGACAGAGCCGCTGCTTTGGCATTGCCGCCCAACGCGTACAAGTGTCTGCCCATAACGGTTCTCTGTGTAATGAATACATAGAAGCCAACCAGTACACCCAGGATAACCAGAATAATCGGCAGTCCGTCATCGCTGCCCAGCCAGAAGGAAGCAAACAAGATGACCACAGATATAATTACCAGCTTTGTGATTAATCCGCCTACAGAAGACACTTCATAACCTTTTCTTCTGCGGTTTAAGCGATTGAATATGGTCGCGATGACGAAGATAGCTGCAAAAGTAATACCGGCGGCAATACATGTGCCGTTCAGTACGAGCGATTTCCCATACAGTTCATAATTACTGAATTTTGTAATTTCGCCGACAAAGTCAGGAACCGGTTTCGAGGCGATAATCTTATATGTCTCAGGCAGGCCAATGGTCTTACCATTCAAGATCAGGTTGTTGATGCCTCTGAAAACAAACATACCGCCCAAGGTAACGATAAACGCCGGAATCTTCTGGTACGCAATCCAGTAGCCCTGCCATACACCGGCCAAAACACCCGCCAGCAGTGCCACTATGATAGCGATCCAAACCGGCCATCCCAGTGTGACGCTCAAAAGACCGCTCATGGCGCTGACCAGAGCCAGGATAGAACCGACTGAAAGGTCGATGTTACCGCCGGTCAGGATACACATCAGCATACCAGTTGCGGAAATCAGGATGTAGCTGTTCTGATAAATCAGAATGGTAACGTTTCTCGGCTTAAACAGTGTTCCTTTGGTGAGAATTTCAAACACCAGCATGATCACAATCAGTGCAAAAAATATGGCATACTTTTTGAAATTATGTTTCAGCCAATTTAAAGAATTACTAATCATTGTCTACTCCTTTTCATTAGCACTTTGAATAATCCGTGCCATAATTTTCTCTGGGGTTGCATCTTCTCTCGTGGTTTCACCAATCAGTTTTCCCTCGTTCATGATGTAAATTCGATCAGCGACACCCAAAATTTCGGGTAGTTCGGACGAAATAACCAGCACGCATTTTCCTTCACTGGCTATCGCGTTAATGATGTTATAGATTTCGTACTTCGCGCCAACGTCAATTCCTCTGGTGGGTTCATCCAGCAGCAGTACGTCCGGCTCGGTGCACAGCCATTTGCTTAAGACGACTTTCTGCTGATTGCCGCCCGAAAGGTTGCCCGCCAGCTGGAATATGCTGGAGCACTTGGTGCTCAGCTTTTCGCGATATTCCTCAGCGACATTGATTTCCTTCTGGTCATCGACAATGCCGTTGGTGCTCAAAGCTTTAAGATTCGCCATCGTCGTGTTGCTCTTGATGTCCTGAATCAAAACCAGACCGGCATTCTTTCTGTCTTCCGTCAGATAGGCGATACCGTTGTCAATCGCTTGCGTTACATTATGTAATGTCAGTTCCTGACCATCTTTGATAATCTTACCGCTGATTTTTTTGCCGTACGATTTTCCAAACAGGCTCATCGCCAATTCGGTTCTTCCGGCACCCATCAGGCCCGCAAGGCCAACCACTTCGCCTTTTCTCAAATTGAAGCTGACATTGTCAATGACTTTACGATCTTCATTCAGCGGATCATAGACGTTCCAGTTTTCCACTTCAAACCCAATCTCGCCGATGTTCGGTGTGCGTTTGGGGAAACGGTCAACCATGTCGCGTCCGACCATGCCCTTAATGATTCTGGCCTCGCTGACGCCGCCTTTGACATTGTCCAGTGTTTCAATCATCTGTCCGTCCCGGATGATGGTAATTCGGTCCGAGACCTTGGCAATTTCATTCAATTTATGCGAGATAATGATACATGACAGTCCCTGTTCTTTGTTCAGCCGCTCCAGCAGTGTCAGCAGGTGGTCCGAGTCCTCGTCATTCAGCGCCGCTGTCGGTTCATCCAGAATCAACAGCTCGCAATCCTTTGCCAAAGCTTTGGCAATTTCCACAAGCTGCTGCTTGCCAACACCTATATCTCGAATCAAAGAAGAATAGCTCTCGTTAAGTCCAACGCGGGCCATAACCTCCTTTGCCTTATTATTTGTTTCATCCCAATCAATTACGCCGTTTTTTTGTCTTTCATTTCCAAGAAAGATATTTTCGGCAATTGTCATAAATGGGCTCAGCGCCAATTCCTGATGGATGATAGCAATTCCCATTTTCTCGCTGTCACTGATGCTTTTGAAGCTGCACACTTCACCTTTGTAAAGAATATCACCTTCATATGTTCCATGCGGATATATACCGCTTAAGACATTCATCAGTGTGGATTTTCCCGCACCATTTTCACCTACCAGCGCATGAATCTCGCCTTTTGTCACATCAAGATTAACCCTGTCAAGCGCGATAACACCCGGAAAAGTTTTTGTGATGTTCTTCATTTCCAATATACATTCCGACATCTCTCTTTTTCTCCTTAAAAATATGGCGACAACAATTGCTCGTTGTCGCCATAATCAGTCGTTACACTTCTTGATCTTACTACAACAATAGTTGTTTATTCAACTATTGCAGCTGATCTTCGGTATAGTAACCGGAGTCAATCAGCAGCTCTTTGTAGTTGTTGATGTCAGCGAATACGGGGGTACACAGGTAAGACGGAACTTCAAATACGTTGTTGTTGTAGGTCGCATTGGTTTCAACAGTCTGTCCAGCAAGATACTGGTCAACCATCGTAACGGTACGTGCAGCCAAGTCTCTGGTGTCTTTGAAGATAGACATGGACTGTGTTCCAGCAAGAATGTTCTTCATGCTGTTAACGTCGCAGTCTTGTCCTGTCAGAACCGGGAACGGTTTGGTTTCGCTGCCGGGTTCATAACCAGCAGCAATCAACGCAGCGGTGATACCCTGTGCCAAGCTGTCATTCGGAGAAAGAACAACATCGATGTTCTCGTCAGAATAGTAGGTGGTCAGCAGGTTTTCCATTCTAGCCTGTGCATCTTCCGATTTCCAGCCCAGAATACCGATCTTTGTCCATTCTTCATTGGTTTTGCCTTCGCCGGATTTAACATCCAGAACGCCGTTTTCAATGTAGGGAGCTAAAACGTCTAATGCGCCCTTATTGAACAATTTAGCGTTGTTGTCGTCAGGAGAACCAACAAAGATTTCCATTGTGAACGGTCCAACATTGCCGTCAGCCAGTCCCAGAGTGTCAACAATATACTGACCCTGGATTGTACCAACCATTTCGTTGTCGAATGTAGCATAGTAGTCGATGTTCGCAGTATCCATGATTAAACGGTCATAAGCGATAACCAGGATGTCCGCAGCTTTGGCTTCTTCCAGAACGTTTGCCAGAGCAGAACCGTCGATAGAAGCGATAACAAGAACATTAACGCCTTTGGTGATCATGTTTTCAATCTGTTCAACCTGAGTTGCAACATCGTTGTTTGCATACTGCAAATCAACAGTGTAGCCTTTGGCTTCCAGCTGAGATTTCATGTTGTCACCGTCTTGGTTCCATCTCTGCAGGTCTTTGGTCGGCATTAAAACGCCAACAAGTCCGCCAGCAGCAGGAGCTTCTTCAACAGTCGCTTCGGTCGTGGCAGCGGGTTCCGCTGTCTCAACTTCTTTTGCCTGGCAGGCAACCATGAACGAGAGAGCCATTGCGAGTACTAATACTACTACAACAATTTTCTTGTACATCAATATTTCCTCCTAATAGTTTTATGCTATAATAATACTTTTTTTTGGTGCTTTTCGTGAATAGATTTATTTAGCTAAAATACTGCTTTTTTTAAACCCCTGTTTTTTCTGCCCGTATCATAACAGCATTATATTGACAATAAATTTGTGCTATAAAAAGGCTTCATTTTTACATATACACCCATCCGGCAGTATGCTTTCGGGCTCTGTTTTAGTTGAAATATACCATACGTTGTATTTTTATGCTTTCCTGATGTCCTCTCCGCGTGCAGGCACAGCGCAAAAAAAGACAAGCCCGGCTTGTCTTTGATTTGCCTGATACGATTCGGTTGTGTCCGGTTATTGATGTGCAGGATATACCTTTTAGTGATTTTCCCGATACTGACCGCCGCCGTTCCCTCGGCCGCCCTGAAATGCCGTCAAATGATTTTCGGACGCCGCTTTCAGTTCTTCAAACACAGCCGACACGTCATCCGGCAAATCAACCGCCAAAAACATCTCATACATCGCGATGTTGTCCTCCTCAATCACCGCGCCGGTCTGCAGCGCTTCCTCAAAGCTTCTGGGGAGACTCTCATGCGCGGCTGACTGATCCTTCGGCATTGTATAGCCGTACGATTCGAACAGCCCTGTTAAAAGCTCAATATGATATTCTTCGGCCAGAATGATATTGCTGAAAGGGGTCACTTCGCCATAATCGGCCATGATATCCGCATAGGTCTGTCTGGCCAGATACTCATCCTCGATCGCATAGTTCAGCATATCCTCCACGCTCAGCTTCTGTCCATACAGTATGGCTCCCGCCGCGCCGTAATCATCCGCCGCAGTTTGTCCGGCCGCTTCGGTATTTGCGTCTTGCGCAGTACATCCCGCTGCCAGAGTCGCGGTTAAAACCAGAATGCTCATCATCGCCCAAATTTTCTTCATCTTGATTCTCCTGTCTTCATTTTCATCTCAGGATGATATTTTACCTGATGTAAAAACAGTCCGCTCACAAACCCATGAACGGACCGTAAATTTCCTGTTTCGGTTTTAAGTCAATGCTTACGGTTTGTCCACCATCTTGCATCGCACCAGCAGACGCCGGTTGCCGTTATAGATGCAGGTGAGCAGCGACAGCGCAGAATCGCCACGATAGATGGTGAGTGCCTCGGTGTCGCTCGGCGTGATGATGACCGATTCATATACTTCATATGTATATACCGTGCCGTCATCCATGGTCAGCGTCACGCGATCGCCGCTGCGCAGTTCATCCAGTCGCCCGAAATGCGCCCCCGAAGCGAAGTTATGTCCGGTAATCACTGTATTCCCGATTTCCCCGGGCAAAGCCCCGCCGTAGTAGCACACCGAAACGCGAAGCGCCTCATCGCTCAGTCGCTCGATGACGGCGATGGAAAGATCAATCGCCGCAATATCTAAACGTCCCATCACCGGATAGCCTTCGATGGCTTCCGTGTCCGTGTTGATTTCGGCAGAGGAATACGTCTCGTTGGACGAGGACGCCGCAATCTCCTTTTCATAGCTGGTCAGCAGGCTGTCGGCGCGCTTCTGGGCGAAGTACCCTTTGCCCCAGATGACGGCCACTGTGATGATGGAGGCAATCAGCAGGACTCCCAGCGCAATGAGAAGCCAGGTCATCAATCGGTTTTTATCCAGCATGCGCCATTTCTCGGCCAGATCCAGCCTTTTTCTTGTCGTATATCGTTTTGCCATCGCGTTACACCCGCTGTTCTTTTTTCGTACGGTTCTGTGCGATGGTCAGCCAGATCAGCGCAGCCGCAACCGCCGCAGTGAGTCCGGCAAGAATCATCAGCCATGTATAGCTCTGTCCCGTGGACGGCAGTTCCGCATCCGATATGGTGATGGTGAACTGGATCGTCTGCCCGTCGGCCGTGTAGCTCACCGTGGTGTCACCCGCCCGAAGTCCCGTAAACACCGCGCGCGCTGTTGTAATGCTGGCGGAAAGATAGGTGTCATCATAGTACCATGTGCCGCCGGTAATATTGGGAATAATCTCAATACGCCCATCCTCATAAATGTCGCCGCTGGACGGAGAAATGCTTAACGACAGTGCGGCAGACCAGGCCGCATATAAAACCGTGTCGGCCGTCACTGTATCGGTGGCGAAGTTCCAGGCCGTTGTTCCCGAGGTATCGGTGTACCAGCCTTCAAAAACATATCCCGAGCGTGTCGGATTGCTTGGAACCACACTGATGAGCGATCCGTGGGCCACGGAATAGGTATCCACCGTCGCCGTTGAAGTCCCGCCGTTGGGGTTGAATGTCACGGTATGCATCACGTCGGTCCATCCGGCGTACAGCGTCATAGCGCCCGTGACCGTATCGACAGTCGGGCTCCAAAGCGTCGTTAACGCCGCGTCGGTATACCAGCCGACAAAGACATAATTGGTGCGCGTCGGCGGTGTGGGCATGGTGTCAATGGTCAGCCCTACGCCGACCGAGACAGAGGACGGCACCGCTTCGGTATCGCCGCCGTTGCTGTTGAACGTAACGGTCACCAGGGGCACATAACCCGCGTACAGCGTCACATCTCCGGTCACCACACCGGTGGCAAAATTCCAGGGTGTGGTTGCCGCCGCGTTGGTAAACCATCCCGAAAAAGCGTATCCTGTCAATGTCGGTTCGCCCGGCAGGGGCGAAATCAGATCGCCGTAATGGACGGTCATGGTCTGCGGGTAAGCGGTCGTGTCGCCCCCGTTTTCGTCAAACGTGACGGTATAGGAATTGGCCGACCAGCCGGCATACAGAATCAAGTCGCTGGTCACCGCATTGGTGGAAAGATCAAACGAGATGGTCGCGGTCGAATTGATGTACCATCCGGTAAAGGTATAACCCACGCGCGTCGGCGCGGTGGGCGCGGGAGAAATCAGTTCTCCCGTCATTACGGTCATGCTGGACGGGATGGCCGCGGTATCACCGCCGTTGCTACTGAAAACCACCGTGTGGCTTTGAATCCATCCGGCATACAGCGTCATCGCGCCGGTGACCGTATCGGTCGAAAAATCCCACCCGGTGGTGGTCGCTGCGGTGGTGTACCATCCGCTGAAGACATAGCCCGCGCGGGCAGGCGCCGTCGGCTGAGGCGAAATCAGCTGGCCATAGGCCACCTGCATCGTGCTCGGAACCGCCAGACTGTCCCCGCCGTTTTCATTAAATGTCACCGTATAGGTCACGGCGGTCCATCCGGCATACAGCGTCATGCTGCTGTTCACCGGGCTTGAAAAGTTCCAGAGGGTTGCGGCCGCAGACGTGGTGTACCAGCCGCTGAAGGTATAACCTGCGCGTGTCGGGCTGACCGAAGGCGCGGTGACGGTTCCGCCGACCAGTGTTTGTTTATTGTTGGGTATTGCGGCGGTGTCCCCGCCGTTCTGGTCAAACGTGACGGTGCAGATGGAGGTCCATCCGGCGTACAGCGTCATGTCCGATGAAACGATATCCGTATCCATATCCCAAGCGTTTGTCGCCGCGGCATCGGTGTACCATCCGTTAAACTGATACCCCGGCCAGATCGGCGAAGTCGGCGTGGTGCCGATGGTCTGGTTTTCGACCACATCCACCGTGGTCGGCGAAGCGGGAACCGTACCGCCGTTTTCATCAAACGTGACGGTATAGTACTCGGCGTATCCGGCGTACAGCGTCGTGTTTCGTGTCACCACATCGGTGCTGAAATTCCACAGCGTCGTCGTGGCCGAATCTTTATACCATGCTTCAAACAGATATCCCGCGCGCGTCGGCGGCGTGGGCTGGGAAGGAATCAGCGTATTATACGGCACCGACATGGTGGCCGGAACAGCCGCCGTGTCTCCGCCGTTATTATTAAAGGTCACGGTGTAATTGTTTACGGTCCATCCCGCGTACAGCGTGGTGTTCGCATTGACCACATTGGTCGCAAAGTTCCATGCCGTGGTTGCGGCCGCGGTGGTATACCAGCCGCTGAACGTATAACCGGTGCGGGTCGGCGCTATGGGCTCCGGACTGATGACATGGCCCGCCACCACCACCATGGTCTGGGGGTTCGCCTGCGTGGTTCCGCCGTTATTGTTGAACGTCACCGTATAGGTCTGGGCCCACCTTGCGTACAGCGTGGTGTTGCCCAAAACGCGGTCGGTCGCAAAGTTCCAGGCCGTGACGCCCGCGGAATCGCGGCACCATGCGTCAAACACATAGCCGGTCCGGGTCGGCGCCGTGGGCTGGGAAGGAATCAGCGTATTATACGCCACAGTCATCGTGGTCGGTACGGGGTCGGTATCACCGCCATTGCGGTTAAACGTCACCGTGTAATTGTTCGGCGTCCATCCCGCATAAAATGTCACATCATCGGTCACCTGGAAGGTGGAAAAATTCACTTCGTTGATCAGGCCCGCTTCCATATACCATGCATCAAACGTGTACCCCGAACGCGTCGGTGCTGTGGGCAGCGGCGTCACATAATCGCCGTACGAAAAATTCATGGTCGCCGGATTAGCCGGTGTGGTTGCGCCCGGGCTGCTGAATGTGACCGTGTAGTCTCCAGCTATCCAGTGAACATACAGCGTCATATTTCCTGCAACCGTATCGGTCGCAAAGTCCCATTTGTTGGTATAAGTAAGGTCGGTATACCAGCCTTCAATCACATAGCCGGCCAGTTCGGGCTCGGTGGTGACATATGGCACCAGCGCGCCGTAGTAGACCACGCGCGAGGTTGGATTGGGCAGAGAGGTCCCGCCGTTTTCATTAAAGTACACGTTGAACGCCTGCGGGTTCCAGTCAGCGTACAGCGTCATATTGTGCAGTACCACATCCGTGGCAAAGTCCCAGTGGATGGTACCTGCTGCGTCCGAACACCATCCGCCAAAATCATAGCCGGTTCGCGTCGGTACGGTCACGGGTTCAGTCAATGTGGTTTTATACGCCACCGTCACATCCGAGGGCACAGGCGATCCGCCGCTGCCGTTAAATGTCACGGTGAAGTTGCCGGCCCATCCGGCGTATAGGGTGAGCAGTCCCGATGCCGGAACAACATCCGTCGCAAAATTCCACAGCGTGATGCAGTCGGATTCGGTGTACCATCCCGTAAACGTCAAGCCGGTGTAGACGGGATCAACAGCCGGTTCGGTGACCAGCTCGCCCGGGCCTGCCATGCTGTAAGCCGGGTTGGAAGGCGTATCGCCCCCGTTCTCATCAAAGATGACGCCAGCCGTAAAATTGGCGTATATCGTTGCCGCTGTCGACGGGACAATGGTATAGGTCAGATTCGTGGACAGCACCGTGCCGCCCGAGTTGGTCCAGTTCTCAAAATCGTAAGTCGCGTTCGGCAGCGCAACCGCATAGAACGTGCTGGCCGCAATATTGTATAGAACGCCGAAGGTGCCAAGGCCTCTGGCCGTAACCGAAACCGGCGTTCCCGATGCCGTAATCTCGAAGGAACGCAAGGTGTTGCCCAGCGCCTGCACCACATCCAAAGCCGTGTTCAGCGACACATCCAGACTGGTCAGGTCATTGTTTTGCAGGTAGGCGTAATCCAGGAGCAGGCAGTTGGAAAGGTCAATCGCGGTCAAGTTGTTATCGTTGGCACGCAGGGTTCTCAGTGCGGTATTGCTGGTGACGTCGATGGAGGTCAGAAGATTGTTGTTGATGGTCAGGGTGGAAATCGCCGAACTACTGCCGACATTGATGGATGCCAGCTGATTGTAGGAAGCGATGACCGTGCTGAGGCTGCTGGATGCAGGCGTGCTTAATGAAGTCAGATTATTATTCTGTAAATCCAGATATTCCAGGCTGGTATTATTGGTCAGCGAAATGCTGGTCAGCGCGTTATCCGATATACGCAGCTGAGTCAGTGCCGAATTGCCGGTTACGTCGACGGCGCTCAATGAATTATCGCTGGCATACAGATGCAGAAGATTCGCGTTGGTTGTTGTGTCCAGACTGCTGAGATTACAGCTGTTGGCGTACAGATACTGCAGTGCCGTGTTCGCCGTCAGACTAAGTGAGCCAAACGGGTTATAGCTGCACAGAAGATAGGTCAGCGCCGTATTATTGGTCAAATCAATACTGCTCAAATTATTGCCGCTGCAGCTGAGTGAATCCAGCGCGGAATTGGCCGAGACGTCCAATGTGGACAGGGAATTGGAGTTGCATTCCAGCGTTGTCAGTCCGCTTAAGCCTGAAACGTCCAGTGTGGAAATCGCGTTGCTGGTGACAATCACCGTTGTCAGACTGACATTGGTAGACAAATCCAAAGCCGTCAGATCATTGTATGAGCAGGTGAGGCTGGTCAGCACATTCAAGCCGGTAAGATCCAGCGACGCAATACTGTTGCTTCTGCAGTCCAGTGCGGTGAGCGCGGTGTTGCTGGCTACATTCAGCGCTGTCAATCTATTGACAGAACAATTAAGGTTGGTCAACAACACGTTGTTGCTGACATCAAGACTGGTTATACTATTGCTTCGGACATTCAAGGAAGTCAGCGACGAAAGGGTTGTCACGTTCAGGGAAAAAAGGTTGTTGCTGGACGCGTCCAGACTGGTCAGCGCGGTATCGCCGGAAACCGAAAGACTGTCGATGCTGTTGGCACCGATCTGTAAACTGGTCAGCGCATCAAAGCCGCTCGCATCCAGATTGCCGTTCAAGCTGTAGTTTTCATACCAGTCAATGGCCGTCACGCGTTTGGAAGCGTCGCTGTTCCATGTGACGCCTGCCCAGGTTGTTGGGTCCGCGCTGTTATAGGCCGCGTTCAAGAATGCGCCGTTGGAGGTGGTCCCGTTCGTCGACGTCTGATTTAAGAATGCCTGGATTTTATTGAAGTCGTTATCGTCGTAACCGTCTAAATTGCTATCCGCCGCATACACGCTGACGCCAGAAAACAGAATACAGAGTATCACAGCAGCCAAGAATATCGCGGATTTAACTTTCATCACTTCTTTTTCCCCAATTCGCGCGTTGTAAAGTTATACACAGGATATTGTATCTTTTTTTGAAATAAAAATCAATTGATAGTGGCTAAACACAGCTGTTCTCCCGTGTTTTTACTTGATAAACGTTCCTTCGCGCAGCTCCCGAAACGCCTGCACCAGCTCGGCGTCGCTGTTCATCACAATCGGCCCCTGCCAGGCGATGGGTTCCTTCAGAGGAACCCCCTCGGCAAAGATGAAAGAAAGCGGCGTGTCTCCGGCCACAATCTCGCCCTGTCCCGCACCTAATGCATATCCGGTTTCGGGGGTCAGCGCGCTTCCGTTCAGTGCGCCTTCGCCTTCAAAAACAAAGATGAAACCCTGCTTTCCGGGCGCCCGCGTCAGATTGAAACGGCCGTCCGCGTTTACGGTGATGTGCAGCATCACCACGCCGAGACTATCCTTATCAATCGGGCCTTTCACACCCGCGTAAACGCCGCTGATGACCCTGACCGTCGCGTCTCCTGCCGTCACCGACGGCATCCCGCCCTGCCGGATATAGAGATACCCCGGCGGGTTCATCTTATCTTTGGCGGGCAGGTTCAGCCAGAACTGAAAGCCCTGCACCCCTTCGTCGCATTCGCCCAGCATTTCCTGATGGTAGATGCCGCCGCCCGCGCTCATCCACTGCAGCTCGCCGGCCGCGATGGCGCCTTTGTTCCCGATGCTGTCCTCATGCCGCGCATCGCCTTTTAATATGTAGGTGATGGTTTCAATGCCGCGATGCGGATGCCACGGGAATCCGGGCGTTTTGGTTTTTGGCGGCACAACCAGATAATCCAGAAGCAGAAACGGATCGAACTCCCGCGTTTCACCGTGGCTGAACACGCGCCGCACTAAAACCCCGGCGCCCTCCATCGTGGGTATGGCTCTATACTCATTTAATATTTTAATCATCTTCGTGCTCCTTTCGGCAACTCGTCCATCATTGACGTCCTTTCTTTACCCTATTCATAAACCCATCCGCCTCCAGCTAATCGACGCGCGCAGATTTCAGCCCCGCGCTGAATGGCGGATAAATAATTCCCTTTTCGGTCACAATCGCGGTGATGTTTTCGGCGGGCGTCACGTCAAACGCGGGATTATATACCTTCACGCCCTTTGGCGCCGTCCGTACGCCGAACCGTTCGGTGATTTCTTCGCCGTTCCGCTCCTCAATCGGAATCGCATTTCCGTCGGGACACTTAAGATCGATGGTGGGTGTGGGTGCCGCAATATACAGGGGGATGTTGAAGTGTTTAGCGAGGATGGAAACATTGTACGTGCCAATCTTGTTCGCTGTGTCGCCGTTGGCCGCCACCCGGTCGCACCCCACGATGACCGCGTCAATCTTTCCCTGCCGCATGACCACCGCCGCCATATTGTCGCAGATCAGCGTTACATCCACGCCCGCTTCCATCAGCTCAAAAGCCGTCAGCGTGGCGCCCTGCAGACGCGGTCGCGTTTCGTCGGCGTAGACGCGGATATGTATGCCCTTCTCTTTGGCCAGATAAAACGGTGAAAGCGCGGTGCCATATTTGGACGTGGCCAGCGCGCCCGCGTTGCAGTGGGTCAAAACCCCGTCGCCGTCCTTCAAGAGCGAAAGCAGGTTCTCGCCGATCTTTCGGTTTATCTTCTCATCTTCATGATGAATGTCGATTGCTTCCTGTTCCAGTGCCGCCACAATTTCGGGCAAAGGCAGGGCTTTCAGGCTTTTCGCCTTTTTCAGCATACGGTTAACCGCCCAGGGCAGATTCACCGCCGTCGGCCGCGACGAAACCAGATAGTCGCCCGACCGGGTCAGGTCATCAAAGAACGCATCCAACGCGATCCCCGATGCCGCCCGGGCCGCAATGGCCATGCCGTACGCCGCCGCCACGCCGATGGCCGGCGCGCCGCGCACAATCATGGTCTGAATTGCATCATAAACGCCTTTGACCGTATCGATACGCACATATTCCACTGCCGTCGGCAGCTTGGTCTGGTCGATGAGAACCAACGCCCCGCTGTCCCATTTCAGGGTAAAAATCCCGTTTTCTTTCATATTCAATATTTCGCTTTCATCATCGCTTAGCTGCGATGCAGCTTTTTGGCCACCAGACTCTTAAGCTCGGTACTGCGTTTAATCGCGGACAGCATCAGCACACTGGGGATCATCACCGCGCAGACGATGAGTGCCAGCCCAATTCAAATTCGCTCAGCAGAAAGTACCGCGTCACCAAATCGGCGACCACACTCATAATCGCCAGGTCGCTTAAAAGAACGGTCATTAAGCCCCAAACCCCGTTCTTGGAAGAGCGGATGGCAAAATAGGAGACCAGAGAGAGCGTCAGCACCGGAAAGCCGATCCAGGACGCGATTTTGATGGTGAGCGGCTGGGTGCCGATAAGCACCACCACGCCCACCGCGATAATCAGCGCGGCAAAGATATAGTAGATGGTAATCGGCAGGAACTTGCGGATGCGGTCGGTCAGGAATATGCCGGATATAATTACCCACAGCACCAGCAACGAAAAACTGGTGTACTGCGACCAGGATATCCGGCCGTCGATGATGATATTCAGCAGAATAAGATAGGCCAATACCGCCAGACAATCGTAGCTGAACAGCCGGAAAAAGGTATTGCGTTTCCGAAAGAACGGATAGGCCACCCCGAACCAGACCAGCGTCAGCGAAGCCATGACGATCAGAGACCAGCCGAACCCTTGCGGTGTTAAAAGGTCGATAAATATGGAGATAATCCCGTAGACCACGCATTGGATGGAAAGGATACTGCCGGTGATGATGCGGCGGATTCTCTTCTTTTCGCTGACCGTATTGACGCGGTAATCCGGATAATCGGTGTTCTCGATGTCTTCCGATGCGATGGATGGCATCACTTCCGTTTTGCACAGCGGACATTTCTTATGATAAGCCGAAAGCTCAACTCCGCAGTTGACACAGTATGGCATAGCTTTTCTCTCCTTTATTCATTGCTTCGAATTTTGACATGAACGCCCATCTTGACCAGCCGACGGAACACATGGCGCTCAATGTCGGTTTCTTTGGTGTTCCGCGAAAAGGTGATGTATACCTTCCCGTCGTATCCCGCCATGCTGCAGGGGCATTTTTCGCTGTGGGACGGCGCCAAAATGAAATTGACATCGGTCACATGCGGCCTCAGCGCATCCTCCAGCTTCACCACGCCCAGGTTGGAGACCGTGCCCGAGTACTGCGTTTCGCCCTGCGTGTTGGCCACATACCGAATCACGAGATTCTTTAAGACCAGCGGCACATGCGTCAGCACGGGGTTGGCCGCCAGCTCACAGTTTTCAAAAATCATCGCCAGCAGGTATTCTTCGGACATCTGGTTTTTCATCCCGTCCTGTATGGCCGAGACAATATCCGCAAAGGAAGATACCTTTCGCGGGTCCACGGGCGCCACCATAAACAGCGAAAAGTTCCGAAGGGATTTGATGGGGTACATGTTCCGCATGTTGACCGGAATCTGCACCGAAACCGGCCGATGGTCATTTTTACTGCGGATGGTCTTGGCCTGCAGATGCATCATGGCTTCCATGTAAAGCGCCGCAATCAGCTGGGTGATGGTGGCGTCGTATTCCTTCGCCGCTTGTTTTAAGTCCTCGGTGCTGGCCACGCCGGTAATCACCTTGTTTTCGGCTGTTGAAAGCATCCGTGTTGGAATTTTAAAGGATTTCAGCGCGTTAAACAGACTCCTGTCTTTATCGAGTCTGGGCTTTTCCTTTTGCGCCGCCACTTTAACAAAAGCGTCCTCGGTTTCCTCGGGGGCGGGCGCATCCAGATAGCAATATTCTGTTTTTTCGGTCTCAGGGATGATGCCGCGAATCTGCAGATAGCGGTGAGCCAGGGTTTTTAAAAAAGTCATCGCGCCGAACCCGTCGGTCAGCACATGGAAGGTATCCATCGATATGGTTTTTTTAAAAAACTTGACCTTGTAGAGATATCCGTTGTTGAATTCGGGGTATATCCGCTCGCAGGGCGACGCGGTCTCGGGCCAGACCAGAAGTGGCTGCTTGTTGTGCTCCAGGTAGTGCCAGAAAAGCCCGCGTTTCATATGGACGTTGATGCTGGGAAAACGCGGCTTTAAATCGTTCAGCGCCCTTAGAAGATCCGCTTCATCCACTTCCTCATCCAACGTAATCGCCATCCGGTAGAGCGCCGGATTGGTGCGCGATTCGATTGCCGGATATATCTTCGCTGATGTATCCAGGCTGTACCAGTCTGATTTTGTTTTCAAGTTCAAACCTCTATCATTGATGCGTGTCAGGTATTACTACCTATTATATATGCCATAGTAAAACAGGCCTTTGCCGGCACGCCCTTTTTGGGCCGCCGAAAACCCCGCTTCTTCCAGCGCAGGGTCAAACGTCTTGTCAATCCGGCAGGATTGGGTGAGTGCGAACCAAACCGGTGCCAGCGCAGTCACCGCGCGTTTCAGTCCCTTTGCCTCGGGCAGGCCGTGATCGATATGGATGAACCGGCCGCCGGGCTTTAACACCCGCCGAATCTCCTTCAGCGCCGCCGCCACATCCTCCACCGAGCAAAGCAGCAGGGTCTCCACCACCGTGTCAAAGCTTCCGTCCGCAAACGGAAGTTGGGTCACATCGGCTTCAATCAGTGTAAACTCCCCTTCTCCCGCCAGTGTTCTTAATATTCTGCCCGCAAATTTATCGGCCACCGTGATGGAGCGGCATACCCCGCGGTCGTAGTATTTCAGATTGACACCCGTTCCCGCGCCAATCTCCAGCACATCGCCCGTCGCGGCCGGAATCAGCCGCGCGCGCAGTCGGCGCAGTACCAGCTTTTCCAGCGGGAACATCAAACCATCATAGAAACTAAAATTCCGACGTTTTTTCATCGGTATATTATATCATTGTCTGGCGCGTAGCCAATCGGTTTTTTAAAGAGATTCTCATTTTGTTAATAAAAAAGAGCACATCCACTGTGCCCTATGTGTTCGTTTTTTAAGATTTTCCGTTCATCTCTTCCAATATCGACAGCGTGTTCTCCCCCCAGCTGTAGTTGGTGAGATAAGCGCCCGGGAAATGCCCGCGGTTCTTGGCGCTGGCTGAGACGTAGTCGTAGTAATCGCAGTCAAACTTCTCGGGTATTACCCGCCGGAGGCCGTTGATGCTCTCCAGGATGTCCTCGATGCCGAACTCAGCCAGAATGGTTTTCAGCCGCATCGCCACCTTGCGGTAACGGGACATGGTCAGCTCGTTGGCCGGTTCGTCCTCCCAAAGAAAGCTGATGGCGTCGCTGGCCGAAAGGAATCCGCCGCGGCGATCCACCATGAGAGCCAGCAGTTCCTTGGCTTTTACCACCTTAAAAGGAATGGCCTGCCCATCCACAAACACATCAAAGTAACCGAACGTGCGGATATAAATCCGCTTCTGCCCGTCCGCCTTGGGTTTAATCACCGGCGTCGTGTTCTTCACAGGTTCTGCCGCGTCCATATCCGAAGCGAAGAAGGCAAACTGCTGGTTGCCCATCTTTTTGGCCACGCACAGCGCCTGATCCGCTTTTTCATACAGCTCGTCATAGTCGCTAGCGTCCGTCGGAAAGATGGAGATGCCGATGGTGGCCGACAGCGTCACGTTTTCGCTGACCTTCTGGGTCAGCGCGCTGCAAAGGATGCGCATCTGTTCGCGGAGCACCGCTTCAGCGGGTATCTCGTAGATGCAGAGGGCAAACTTATCGCCGTCCAGACGCGCCGCACTTTCACTGCGGATAGCCTGCAGGGTAATCGCCACGCTTTTCAGCATCTTGTCCCCAAACGCATAGCCGTAGGCGTCGTTAATCTCTTTTAGACTGTTCATGTCGATCATCACAAACGCGCCGAGGCCTTTTTCGCCGCCGTCCAACGCCTTGCTGCGCAAAAGGTCGGTAAAATACTCGCGGAATGCCGCGCGGTTGAGTAGGCCGGTCAGCGGGTCGCGCTTGGCCTGATCCATCAGAATCAGCTGGGAGTTTTTCTTTTCATTGATGTCGATGATATAGATGAGCACATGCTGATACCCCAGCGTGCTCGGTACTGCATACATATAGGTGATGCCCATCCACCGATAACCTTCGTAGCCGCCAAACAGCGCGCGCGAACGATAATCGAAGCTGATTTTGCGCTTGGACGACGACAAATCCTGCATGATTTTTTTGACGTCGTCATATTCCTGCATCATCGCCTTGTCTTCGGGATGCGCCTGCCGAACCAGCTCTTCGATGAGCTGGTCCAATGTAATCTGTTCGTCAATCACCGCGGGCAGAATATCGCTGCCCGAAGCCACCCGCTTGCCGGTGTCCATGTCGAACTCCAGCGCCAGCATCGCACCGGCCGTAATCGACCGCCGGAAGGACGCTTCCTTATCCACCGAGGCCAGCAGCTTGGCTTCGTTTTCTTTTTCCTGCGAGATATCGTCCGCCCGACCGACCACATGGCAGACCCGGCTCTTTTCGTCCGTTACGCTGGTGTACCGTAAGCGCCACCACCGATACCCTTGCCCATGGAAATCGGCCATGATGTCCAGCGCGTTGCTGCTGTGCGAACTTCTGGCTTTGCTTAGCGCTTCGCCGACAATCGCCGTGCTGTCCGGATGGATGCGTTTGTCCTCCGACAGGTTCTCCAAAAACCGCGCAATACGGATATTCTTCAGCACACCTTCATCGGTAAAGATATTATAATCCAAGATGTCGGTATCCATGTTGTATTCAAAGGTCACCACCTGTTCGCTTTCGCTCAAAATGCGGTAGCGTTCTTCCTGCCAGCTGCGTTTTGTGTCTGCCTCGGCCAGCGTCGAGATGTCCTGCATGGTGATGTAACACTGCGGCGCTTGTTCTTTGCGGCTGGTCAGCGTTCCCTGCACATGCAGCCAAATCCACACGCCGTCTTTTCGTTTTACGCTGATCCGGGCTTCCATAGTTTCCCCCGCCATCAGCGAACCAAAAAAGTGCGACGGAATCTGACCCAGCGGGTCGTCATCCGCCTTGGTTTTAAAAAATATCGGCTTCTTCTGCTCAATGCGCGCGTCCATCTCCTCACTGGTGTAGCCGAAGATGGCGCAGGCGCGGTCGCTTAAATATGTGGGTACAATCTGCTCGCCAATCTCGAAGATGCCGATGCCCAGCGAAATATTTTCGATGATGCCCTGAAGCATCTGGTTTTCCTGTTCCAACTGCTGGTTATAGCGAATCTCTTCGTCGAAGTCCAAAAGCGAAAGGATGGCTCTTTCTGTCTCTCCCGTTTCATCCAGAAAATATCGCGACGAAATACACGTCCAGCTGTATCCGCCGTCCGCTGTTTTCAGCCGCAGGGTGATTCCTTCGTTGGTCTGCCCTGCCGATGCTCTGACTAAAAAATCGTGAAGCATGGAAAAATCGTCGGGATGAACGCCGCTGAGCGCATCGAAGTTAAGAAAAAGTTCTGTGGCGTCTTCACGGCTCATCGCATAATGTGTAAAGGATTCCGAAGCGGTGAATGCTCCGGTTCGAATGTCCCATTCCAGTACCGTTGCGCCGAATCTCTGATTGTTGTTTTCTAATGCCGCGCTGTCTTTTGACATCTTTCCCCCAGAAAGCCTGACGGTTCTCATCCGCCATATTCAAACGCTGACGCGCCCAAAAATCCAAACGGGTCATGACCAAAAAATCACTGTACTGCACATCACATAGTAATCTAAACTTCTTATCAGTATATCATAATTCTTTTATTCAATCCACAATCCCGTCACGCGTCAGACAGATGCCCGAGGAAAGCCGCCCAAAAGAAAAACAGGAACCCTTTCGTCACACCTCAAGAGCCCCTGTCATTGTCGTCTTTAGAAGAATTTATACCACAGTCTGCCAACCGCTTTTCTTAACCGATCCTTCGGCTTGGGCGCCTGGCTGGGCTGCGGCTGGTTGCCTGCGGCTTTGCCGATGCGCAGGTAATGCACCAGCGGGCACATATCATATTCGGTGGATTTTGGATAATCCAGCTTGTATTGCGCGGTATTAAATTTCTGGCTGGGATCCAGATTCATTTTATGCCCCATAACGAGGTAATGCAGTATGGTATCCGTCTCCTTGGGAAGCTGCGGATTCGTCCGTAAGTAGAAGGCTTCGTCAAACAGTCCGCTTTTCTCGACCAGCTTCCAGTCGTCCATGAACAAGTCGGCGTATCGGTCGAATTCATCAAAGGCATCCAGCGCGCCGGCCACGCTGGCGATGAGATAGTCTTTGCTGACGCCGCCCATCTTGTCCATCATCGTCTTAAAGGCGAATGCGGCCACTTCTTTGATGGTCTCGGCGTCCAGGTCATCATAGCTGATGATTTTTTCGGACGGCATGGGTTCGAGGTACAGCGGTTTACCGCCGTAAAACTTCTGCTCAATCTCCCTGTTGCCGTTTTTTACGTCTTTCAGCGCATCCATCTTTTCCTGATAGCTCATCACCTGAAAGTTCTCATCCCCTTTTCCAAGAGGGCGCTGACCCAGCGCTTTATTGATGTGCGTGCCCCGCCAGGTTCCAAAGGTTCCTTTTTCGTTTTTCAGCCGATAATCGCGCAGCGGGAGATAGCGGTTCAGCATCTCTTTGAAAACGAGCGCCTGTCCATTTAGGCTGATATTGACCTCCTCCTCACTGTTGACAAATTCGGCGAACGCGGCTTCAGGAACTCCCAGCACGCGCAGAAAATCATAATTGATATTTCCGCCGGAAAATTGTTTGCGTTCAAACGGGCGAATAATGATCGATTCTGCATGGATATGCTTCGAGATCATATTTAAAGTGCGATGGTAATCCGACATATAATAGGGTTCTTCGTCTCGGTTATGGGTCAGCGGAAACCCTGCCGCAATCTGCCAGCGTTTATAGGATTCCAGCCACTTGTCCTGCCGGCGCAGATATACGATGAGTGTAACCTCGTCAAAATAATCTGCCAAAAATGCAAAAAAACCATCATCCAGACTGAACAGGTTTTCGTTGGAATACAGGATGGTGTCTCCGCCGCACCGCTCCACATCCGCGTCGAATATCCGGGCAAGGGCGGTCGGATCAAACCCTGGAAGTCCGGCCAGATAGATATCGCTGGCGTTCCCCACCTGGTTCGAAAACGAACGCTCGGCATAGTAATAGCCATATTTTTTCAGCAGTGCGTCATTCTCCGCAAAGAAGCCCTGCAGTGCCGAAGTGCCGGTTTTTGGATATCCTATATGGAAAACAGCTTTTTTACTCATGGTCACTCTCTCCCGTACGGCTTTTGTGCCGTTAAGCTTTTTTTATATTGTCCGAGACAACGGTATCATCATTTGATTTCTTTAATTTGCTTTCGCGTGAAGACGATCCCGCAAACCCGTCCACAGATGATGCCTTTTTTCTTTATTTGTCAAAATAAACAGATTGACGACAAATCCGAGCACCGCCACGGCAAGGCCGCCAGCTATCAGTTTGCCCCAGGAATCCACCATCCAGACCTGTCTAAGCGCAAAGCCCAGCGCGGTAACCACCGCCAGACAGGCATAGCCCTTTGGCACAGGAGGGATAAACACCGTCCACTTCTCGCCCATCACTTTCGCCGCCAGCGGATAGACAAAGACCAGATTCAATATATTGGTCAAAACCGAAGTGACTCCGGCAATCGCCATGAGCCCTATCTGCGTATCCTGAGTCAGGCGCAGAATGGTGATGACAATTACGACGCTCAGCGCGGCCACGCTGAATGTCGTCACCGAAAAAACCTTGAGTTGTTTCTTGACCTGAAATACTCCCGGCAGTGTGCGGACCGAATAGAAGCTGAATTCCACCATGATAATCAGCACGGTCAAAAGCTGTAAGAATTCCGCGTCCTGCGAAGGCAGCCACAGGCGATAGAATGCGTCGCCGAAGCCTAAGACCCCGCCGATGATGATTGAGCCAATCATGGTAATCGGCACGAAGGAAGCCAAAAAGTTCTTCAGCAATCCGGAAGCGTTGAGCGCGTAATCTTTGGTGATGGAGGGCATATAGGATTTCCAGAATATCGTAAACATCTGAACGATATAATTTGGGATGTTGCGGGCAATCGCCAGAATACCTGCCGCAACCGGACCCAGAAAAATGTTCGCCAAAACCAAATCCAAGCCCAGCGTCAGAATATCATTGAGGCTGTTCAGCACGTTCCATTTGCCCGACTGAACCAGCTCTTTCAGCAGTGCTCCGTTATACAGACGAATATCCACGCGTATTTCGGGCAGCAATCGGCGTTTGGCCGCCGCGTAAGCCCACCCTTCGGCCGCCATCATCGCAAAGCTGGTGAGACCAATGATGATCAGACTGGGCCGCAGCCAGGCAAAAAGGACCAAGAGCAGCGCGCCGCGGAGCATCACCTTGAAGATATTGATATACGCCTCAATATCCACGCGGTTGGTTACAAACATGGCATTCTTCTGTGCGCTCATCATCACAACAAACAGCGACGCGATGAAGATAAGCAGAAACATCAGTTTGACATCGCGCACCATGTCAGCCGGAATATGAATCAGCCGATCCAGAAACACGACCAGAAAGATGCTGGCGATAAAAAGCACACCGGCCATGACGATGTTGGCCAGATATACGGTATTGAAGTACTGTTCGGCTTTGGGGATGTCACCGCGGTGGTAGGCAACCGAAATGAACCGGCCGGCCATTGAATTGACCGCGATGGTCAAAATTACCGCATATGAGAAAAACGTATTCGCCGTCTGAAAAAAGCCGTAAGCGTCAACCCCCAGATTCTCAATGATGAACGGGGACAGGAAAAACGAGATGGCCAAACCGATGGCAAAGCTTAAACCGTTGACGACGATATTGATTACAATCTGCTTTTTATTCATCGCATCATTTTACACCAATCACCCATCGAATTCAAATCAAAAATCCGCTATGTGTGGGATTGAAGCGGCATATTCATAAGTCATGTTCCGATTTTCCGAAAAACAGCCAAACCCATATTTTCAACCATATGGTTAGTTGTGCTAATTTAATTTGGCGTATTTATGCCGTATTTTGACGCTGTTTTTTCACATTTTCCCATAATTTTTGTCACGATGTATTTACATTGAAATAACGTAGCGTTATAATAATGTTGGAATTTGAAATCGGCGATGATGACTGGAATTCGGTAAAGCTTTATTTTGTTTTTTCACTCATACCCCCTTAGGCTAAAACGTCTCAATTGAAACATTAAAACTTCTTAACCGCGTTTTTATTATCCCGTTACTTAACGGCCTCAATCCAGAACCGCTTTAATCAGGAAATATGTTTGATGACCAGCGGAGAAATCGCTCTTAAACCTAGTATGTGTTATCAGAATCCTTGAGGAAAATATCATGAAGAAACATTTAGTAAAAATTAAAGAAGAGGGCGGACAGTCTCTGGTTTTGGCTGCTGTTCTCTTAGTTGTCCTGCTTGGCTTTGCGGCGCTGGCTCTGGATATCGGCATGATGAAGATGGCTGAATCCGAAATGCAAGCCGCGGCCGACGCAGCCGTTTATGCGGCCGTCGAACAGCTTCCGAACGTATCCAACGCCACCAATACGGCGCTGATTTATGGCCAATTGAACGGCGTTGAAGCGGCGAACATCACCGTGACCACACCCTATAATGGCGACGCTGGTCAAATCGAGGTGGTCTGCACCAAACCCGTGCAATATACTTTTGCTAAAGTGCTGGGTTTCGATAGCGGCGTGGCCACGGCCCGCGCGGTGGCCGAAAAAGGCGGTTCTCCCGGCGGCGCGTTTGACTATGCTATTTTCTGTGGTTCCCCAACTATCGAATCGGTACTATATGCTGTATCATATGTTGTGGGAGATATTCACAGTAATAACGATTTTACATTACGCGGCTCGCAAAGTGAAATTATCGGTGACGTCGAGGCGGTGTATGATGTAACTATCAGCGCCGCAAAAGTAACCGTCGACGGCAATGTTCAGGGAACACATCTTGACATCAATCAGAACAGCACTGTATCCGGTTCGCGAATCACATCATCTGCATCCTACATTGCAATGCCTGATTTAACATCAGTGATGGCTGCAGCGATTGCTAATGCAGACCACAAATATTCTGGATATGGTAATTTCGGGGGAACTAATCTTACTTTCGATGGTTCTATATATGTGAATGGCGGTTTTGGTTGCTGGGGTGCGAACACCACATTCAAAGGTGCAATCTTGGCCACGGGTGATATTAACATATCCGCTACAAAACTCTATCTTCCTGGCACAGATGGCATTGCGCTTTATTCAGCCAACGGCAATATTGGGCTGGATGGCGAGGGTGCGGAAATTCATGGCATTGTTTATGCCCCTAACGGTAATGTCAGAGTAGGTGCAAAAACAAAAATATATGGTATGGTCATCGCCGACAGTATATCATTTAATGGCGCAAAAATCGAAATCTATTACGATGACTCTTACTTGGATGCAGCTGGCATCGGCAACGGCGGTGAATCCAAGCTGATCGAATAACCCTATGCGTTAAAACAATCTCCCCTATACAGTAGCGTAATCCACCCTGCGTCTCTTGCCTTCAAAGCGGAGCGCAGGGTGCTTTATTTTAACGGCAATTAAAAAACACTGCCGCATCAAATTTCTGATGCCGCAGTGTTGGTTTATTTCTTTAAGTACTTTGTTCTGCTGAGTTTATGGCTAGCGCTCTTCCCTGAAGTACGGCAGACCAAGATGTCCCGGCGGCTCGTTTTCCCTGCTCTTGCGCAAGGAGACCACGACCAGGACGATGATGGTAACCACATACGGCAGCATCTTAAAGAT
>ERZ1645192.309-NODE-309-length-38921-cov-6.559641_pt1 | contig 38921 bp, 30 predicted proteins | sample MGYA00575354_ERZ1645192 | MGnify/ENA primary metagenome ERZ1645192 (study PRJEB40844, sample SAMN11349763) | freshwater sediment metagenome | isolation source: river sediment | host: Sediment | place: India: Faizupur Khadar , New Delhi | collected 2017-02-21 ...
GCCCCGATGAATACGAAGAGATGCGTCTGGGCATAGGCGAGACGCTTATCCCCCTCGGAATGCTGCGAAAAAGGCTCAACGAGCTTCCTGAGGATAAAGACGCCGGGATAATATGTTACTGCAAAATATCGCTGCGGGGGTACGAGGCGGCCCGCGTTCTCGAAGCGAACGGTTGGAGAAATGTGAAGGTCATGGAAGGGGGCCTTATGGCATGGCCGTTCCATCGGGATAAATAAAGCCTATCTTCGCGTTCTTGTTTGCACGATCTCCTGGTGGTATGCGCGGGTGATATCTTTCCTGCTCACGATCGAGATGATCTTTCGCGGGTCTTCCTTCGCGACGACCGGAAGCTCCCGGACATTTACGTCGGCCATGGCCTTTAAAGCCGTATTGAGGTTATCGTCCATGGTAACGGCCATGACGCCGGCAGTGGCAATGTCCTTTGCGATCAGGAGCCTGTGAAGGGAGGGGTCGGCCATCGCCGTACGGAGGTCTGCCATGGAGATCATCCCGACAAGGTTGTTGTCCCTGTCTACCACGGGAAAGTCCTGCTGAGATGAGCCTATCATCGAATTGAGCATCTTTTCGAACCCCATGTCATCGGGAAAGGTCTCGACCTTCTTTCCCGGGAGGACGGCGTCTTTCACCCTAAGATGCTCCATGATATCGACCGCGTATTCCCCCATATGCGCCGGGGAATCGAGCCGGGTGTCCACCTGCTTCTCGTACAGGGAGACCCTGCCGAGAAGAAGGTAGCTCAATGACGAAACGATCATCATGGGCAGGATCAGGCTGTACCCGCCGGTCATTTCAGCGACCATGATAAGTGCCGCTATCGGCGTTTTCGCGACGCCGGCGAAGAAACCCCCCATTCCGACAAGAATGAACGCAGCCGGCTCGTTGATGATCTTCGGAAAGATCCGGTGGCAGACATTTCCGCAGACCCCGCCGAGCATCGAACCGATAAAGAGGGAAGGCGCAAAAACGCCGCCGCTTCCGCCTGAACTTATCGTGAAAGATGTGGCGATGATCTTGCCGAAGACGAGGGCAACCATGAGGCCGATTGCTATCTGGCCGTTAATGGCGGACTGTATCCATTCGTAGCCTCCCCTGAAGACCTCGGGGAGAAAAAAACCGAGGACTCCCAGCAAGAGACCGCCCAGCGCCGGCTTCAGGTATCTGGGGATGGGGAGCGGTTTAAAAACACGGTCGCGCATACCGTAGAAGATCTTGACATACAGGAAGCCAATGACTGCGCAGAGAAGCCCGAGAACAAGGTAAAAGGGTAATTGGGCGGGGGTTGCAAGGCTAAGGGGCGGGATGTGGAAGATCGTTCCCGTTCCGTCATAAAAGGTAAACACCATGAAAGCAACAACGGAGGAGAGGATGCAGGGGATGATCCCCTCGAACTCAAAGTCTGCCTTGCTGTAGAGGACTTCGGCGGCAAAAAGCGCCGCGCCGAGCGGCGCCTTGAAGATGGCCCCGATGCCCCCTGCCGCACCGGCAAGGAGGAGGATCCTGCGTTCGTTGTCACCGAGCTTGAGTACCGAGGCGAGTATGGAGCCGAACCCGGAACCAATCTGGGCGATAGGGCCTTCTTTTCCCGCTGACCCGCCGGAACCTATTGTAATGGCCGATGCCAGGGTTTTTATGACAGGGACCTGTTTACGTACGATCCCCTTATTCCGGTGGAAGCTCTCGATCATCGCATCCGTCCCGTGGCCTTCTGCTTCAGGGGCGAACCCGAACACGATAAGGCCTGATATGAGCCCCCCGAGGGCGGGGATCCAGAGCATCATCCACCGTTCGACCGGGAAACCCAGGATACTGGCGTCCCGCAGGGAAGGGATGAGATGAACGACCATGTCTCCGGAGAGAAGACGGGTCCCGATCGATATCATGTGGTTGAACACTATCCCTCCGAGACCGGAGACAATACCGACCAGAATGCCCAGGAGTGTGCCCCTCCAGATTCGTTTTATGCGCCTCGGGGTGAAGGGTTCGGGTATCTTTGCCGGCATGGTCTGCATTATACCATAAATTAAGTGAGGGTTCGCAGCGTTCGCCTTGTTGGAGCGTGAATATTTCATTGAAGGTCTTGTCGTGGGAGCTGCTTGACGGTATAATCGAATCGGATGAAACATAAACGGGCCATAATAACCCGCCTTAAAGCCGTGTGGCGCCCGTTTCTCGCCGGGGCCCTCCTGTGTGTGTTTGTCAGTGTCATCGTCGGAAACCTTAACAAACAGGAAGAGGACAATCTGTACAACGAGGTCCGCACGGAGGGAGAGAACCTGGCAGGTCACATAAATTCCGATCTGAGAAACCGCTTCCTGGTTTTACAGAGATTGGCCAAGAAATGGGATCTTAAGAAAAGGGTGTCGAAGAGGGAATTTACCGAGGAAGCGCTGGAATACCTTTTTCACGACCCGGGCTTCCAGGCGCTCGAATGGGCGGACAGGAATTTTATCGTACGCTGGGTAGTTCCCCTGGAAGGCAATGAGCAGACACGAAATCTGGACCTTGCGTTTGAAGAGAACCGGCGCAGTGCCCTGGAAAAAGCGAGGGATACAGGGGCGCCGGCCGTGACGATGCCGCTTGAACTTGTCCAGGGAGGGACGGGTTTTTCAGGTTTTTTCCCTGTCTACGCACAGGACCGGTTCGAGGGGGTCATTGTGGCCGTCTTCAGGGTTGATGAATGGCTTAAGTATGTTTTCAGTTTCAAACGTTTCGAGAGACCGGACAGGTTCCTTATCACCCTTGATCTGGATGGGGTACCGATTTTCAAGCAGGCAGGCTGGGACGATTCCCGGAATGCCGCGTATGGGACAGCGGTGGAGACGCGGGTGCTCGACCGCCGCCTGACCATCAACATTCGCCCGACCGACGTGTTCGTCAATCAAAGCAGAACAGTTCTGCCGAAACTGACCGCGGTCTTCGGGTTTCTCGTGTCCATACTCCTGACATATGTCTTGTACCTTTTCGGAGAGCGGAAGAAGGCCGCTGACGAACTTAATGAAACATTGTCCCGTGTACAGCTTCTTCTTGATTCCACAGCGGAGGCTATATACGGGGTGGATTTAGCGGACAATTGCACTTTCATAAATCCTTCAGGCCTCAGAATGATCGGTTATGAAAGCGCCGACCGGGTGCTGGGCAGGAACATGCACGGCCTTATCCACCATTCTTATCCGGACGGACGCCCTATGCCGGCGGAAGAGTGCCGTATACACCGGGCATTCCGTGAGGGAACGGGTGTGCACTACGATAAGGAGGTGTTCTGGAGGTCTGACGGGACCAGTTTTCCCGTAGAGTACTGGTCATATCCGCAGATAAAGAACGGGGTAGTGCGGGGGGCGGTGGTCACGTTCAACGATATTACCGAGCGCAGAGAGGCCGAGGACAAGCTGCGCGCCGGCGAGGAGCGCCTGCGCAACATTACAGATTCAGCCCGGGACGCCATAATAATGATGGATGCCCGCGGAGTGATCTCTTTCTGGAACCCGGGTGCGCAGGTAATCTTCGGGTACAGGGCTGAGGAAGCGATCGGACAGAACCTGCATGAACTCCTGGCTCCCGAGCGTTATTGGGAGACCTATCGAACGGCATTTTCAGAATTTCAGCGCACGGGACGGGGAAACGCGATCGGTACGACCCGCGATCTCTTCGCCCGGCTCAAGAATGGCCGGGAGATACCGATCGCCTTATCACTGTCGTCTCTCTGGCAGGATGGGGAGTGGTACGCCGTCGGGATCATCCGGGATGTAACTGCACAGAAAGAGGCTGAAGCGGCGCTTGACGAGGCACGAAAAATCGCCGAAGAGGCGAACATGGCGAAAAGCGATTTTCTTGCGACGATGAGCCACGAGATCCGGACGCCGATGAATGCCATCATAGGCATGGCGGAACTTCTTGCAGAGACATCTCTCGACCCGGAACAGGCGAGATATGTCGAGGTGTTCAGGAACGCGGGGGAGAACCTGCTGAACATTCTCAACGATATCCTGGACCTGTCCAAGATCGAGGCCGGCCGGATAGATATTGAATCGGTGGCTTTCAATCTCGAGGAGATCGTCGAAAAGGCGTGCGGGGTGATGGCCGTGCGGGCCGCCCAGAAAGGTCTGGAGTTTGCCTGCCATATCCTGCCGGATGTGGCTGCGCATCTTGTCGGTGACCCGGTCCGCCTGCGGCAGGTGATCGTCAATCTGCTGGGAAATGCGATCAAATTTACGGAACACGGCGAAGTGGTCCTGGAGATAAGGAACGGTAGGGCAGGAAGGGAAGACGGCACGGCGGCAGTATCGTTCCTGGTCCGGGATACAGGGATCGGGATCCCTGCAGACAAGATCGATACTATATTCGAGAAGTTTTTCCAGGCCGACTCGTCGACAACACGCAAGTACGGAGGGACGGGCCTTGGATTGCCTATATCGCGTCGGCTTGTTCAATTGATGGGCGGGGACCTGTCCGTCAGAAGCGAACCGGGTAAGGGGACGGAATTCTTCTTCACCCTTTCTTTTCCTGTGATAACGCAGCCTGCGGAAAAGAGGGAAAAAGATGGGGCGTTCGATATGCATGGCAGGAAAGCCCTCATCATCGATGATAATGAAACGAACAGGATCGTAGTGAAGGAGATGCTCTCCGCGTGGGGATTCGATGTTTCCGGGGCTGAAGACGGCAATACAGGGATCGGGATGCTGCGGACCGCACTGAACGCGGGGAACCCGTACGACCTTGTTATTCTGGATTACGTTATGCCGGATGTTGACGGGATCACCATCGCGGCGCGGATAACGGATGATACATCGCTCCACGAGCTGCCGATCATCATGCTGACGCCGGACCCGGCGATGACGATATCGAAGAAGCTAACGGCAGCGGGGATCGCGGATTGTATATCAAAACCGGTCCGGCGCTCGGAGTTGAAGGCGGCGGTCAGGAAGGCCCTCGGCCGGGAGGGGGCCGGCGAGCGAAAGGCCGGTTCCGCAGACCGGGGCCCGGCCCGGGTGAAAAGCTCCCTCAATATCCTTCTTGTCGATGATTCCGACGACAACCGTCTTCTCATCATGGCGTATCTCAAACAGTACCCTTATGCCATAGACACCGCCGGGAACGGGCTCGAGGCCGTTGAACGCTTCAAGGCGGGGAAATACGATATTGTTCTCATGGACATGCAGATGCCGGTTATGGATGGGTACACGGCAACGAAAGAGATACGGTCCTGGGAGAGGCGCAGCGGTTTCGAGCGGACGCCGATCGTTGCCCTCACCGCATACGCGCTCCGTGAGGAGATTGAGAAGAGCATCGATGCCGGCTGCGATGCGCATTTGACAAAGCCGGTCAAGAAGGCAACTCTGATCGAAACGATCCATGCATATGCGGGGAGGGGATAATGGAAGAGAACGAAATGACGAGGATGCTCCTCAGGGACAGGGACCTCAAATCAACGATGCTGGAGGCTGCGATCGACGGTATCCTGGTGGTCGACAGCAACGGCGCGGTGGTCGCGCATAACCGGCAGTTCGCAGAGATGTGGGGCATTTCGGATGAGGCCCTTGGAGCCGGAACCGATGAGAGGCTCCTGCAAGAGGTCAGGGACAAGCTTGCTGATCCGGAGGGGTTCACGAATAAGGTGAAATGGCTTTACGAGAATAGGGAAGAGGTATGCCGTGACGAGATACAGCTTTCGGGCGGGCGGGTGCTGGACAGGTACTCCGCGCCTGCTGTGGGCAAGGATGGGGACTACTACGGCCGGGTCTGGTATTTTCGGGACATGACGGAACGGAAGGAGCTGGAAAACGAATTGAAGGCCCATCGCGACCATCTCGGGAACCTGGTAGCCGCGCGCACCGCCGAGATACAGGAGGAGGTCATCAGGCGGACGAGAAAAGAAGAACAATACCTTGCCCTCATCGAATCGATCATAGAGTGGGTATGGGAAGTCGACACGCATTTTATTTATACATACCTGAGCCCGCGCATATGCGACTTCCTTGGATACAAGCCCGGGGAACTTATCGGAAAAAGCCCCGCCGACATCATGCCCGAGCGCGAGAGAAAAAGGGCAATGCCTCTCATTCGGCAGGCCATGGCCGATCATAAGAATTTTGTAGATTTTCAGTGCGTGCACGTGCACAGGGACGGCCGGCATATATTTATCGAGGCCAACGGCAAACCCTTTTACGATCTCCACGGCAGGCTGATGGGATACAGGGGAAGTGCGCGGGATGTAACGGAACACAAGAGAATGATCGATGCCCTGAGGGAACGGGAGGCTGACCTGACGGCGAAGTCAAAGAGCCTGGAAGATGTCAATTCAGCGCTTCGTGTTCTCCTGAAGCAGAGAGAGAACGACAAGAAGGAACTCGAGCAGAGGTTTGTGTCCAATGTACGTGAGATGGTCTTTCCGTACCTGGACAAATTGCAGAAAAAGAACCTCGAGCCGCAACAAAGGGCATACGTTGACATCATAAAGGCGAACCTGGGCCAGTTGACGTCCCCCTTCGCGGGGAATATCAGGCATCTCAACTTTACGCCGCGGGAGATCGAGGTGGCAAGCCTGATACGCGACGGCAGGACCACGAAAGAGATCGCAGAGATCATCGGGGTCGCTCCGAGCGCCATACACTCGCACCGCGACAACATTCGCAAGAAGCTCAGACTGAATGGCCGGGACGTGAACCTCAGGTCGTACCTTCGAGACCTCGGATGATCATAAGACTCAAGGCATCTCTCACCCTGTCATAACTTTTCACATCCAGCACTTCCGCGCCTTTTCCATATTTATCCGGCGAATCGTTAAGTAAAATCCGTTCATGAACGATAAATAGGGTGTTGAGTATAAACCTGTGCCGGATATGTGACCATGATAAATGAAATTGGCGGTATCTCCAAGATGACAGAGCGTGTCGGCAGGATCATCCCGGGCACCGAGGACCAGTTCCTTCTCATAGGGTCCCGTCTGGGTAAGGTGCATGCCGATGTCGAGAATATTTCGAAACAGGCGTCCCGGCTTGTCGGGCTCCTCGACAGCTCGGCGATGAAAGGGACAATAGCACAGTTCCGCGATGTCATGGGACAGCTGGAGAGATATGTAGAAAGACTGCATCAGAGGTTTGAGTCCGGCCATGCAAGCCTTCAAGATGTGGGCAGCGCCGTTTCGGATGTCGGCACACCGATGGCCAATTTCCGGAAGATCGTCAAGAAACTGAAAATACTTGGCATATCGACAAAGATAGAGAGCGCCCAGTTGAAGAAGATGGAAGTCGATTTCGTCAACCTTGCTGCGGACGTCGAGCAGCTGTCCGAACTTATCCGTGATAAATCCGCCGCGATCGAGAAACACCGCGAGGGCCTCATGGCCTTTGCCCGCAGCACACTTTCGAAGATCTCCCACATAAACCGGAAGAGCAGGAGTTTCACCAGTGCCGCCCTCGGGGACATCAATGAGAGTATCTGCGTGCTTGAAGACCGCAACGAGCTTTCCTTCAATACGGCGGATTCCATTCTGGGCCGGTCCCATGCCATGTCAGCACAGGTCGGCAAGGTTGTCATGTCGATGCAGTTTCACGATATCACCCGGCAGCAGATCGAGCACATCGTGGACGTTCTCAAGACCCTGGAAACGAGGGGAAGGAATGCCGCAGGTTTCACCGAGGGAGGTGAAAACGGCGCGATGATGGCCGAGGCAATTGTGGTATCCGAACTCCAGAAGGCCCAGCTTGTCGATGCCCGGGACAAGTTCGTCAAAGCGGTACGCGTTATCATGGACAATCTCCGGGGAATATCCGCAAATATTGCCGGGATCATCGATGAAATTCAAAAAATGACCGGGGCGACGGGCACCTCTTCGGACAATTTCCTTTCGAATATTGAAGCGGCCACCGGGCAGGTTATGGACAAGATCCATAGTGGGAAGAGGGCTGAAGAGGAGTTCGGCGAGGCCATGACGGAGCTTTCGACGGCAGTCTCAACCATATCAAACCTTGTTGATGATATCGAGGAAATAGGCGAGGAAATCGAGCTGATAGCCATCAACGCCCGCGTCAAGGCCGCGAGGACGGGTGAGGAAGGCGCGCCTCTCGGGGTCATTGCGGAGGCTATATGGCACCTGTCTCTTGACGCCACATCCCAGAAATCGGTCATCTCCGGCCTGTTGAAAAAGGTTGTCTCGGCGACGGAAGGGCTGCAGGCTGCTGCAGTGAAAGAGGGGCCGGATACGGACGCCTCCGGCACTATCGCGGAGCTTGCCGGTATCGTCGAGGGGCTCAGGAAGATGAAGGGTGATGTAGCGCGGCTTGTCGCGGAGATCGGATCAGACAGCCGCAATCTTTCAGAGCTTATCGGGGAGACCATTAGCGACATAACCGTGCACAATGACCTGGAGGATGATATCGCGGATATCTGCAGGATGTTCGATGAATTTACCGTTCAGTCACGGCAGACGGTGACGCAGGCTGAGATAGAGGAAGCCCGGCGCAAGTCATTCGAATACATCGAGGGCAACTATACGATGCAGCGGGAAAGGGCCATACACTGTAGCCTGGCCTCGAACGTGATACCTATGGATAGCAGAGTCAAAGACCGCGCGCCGGGACCGGAGATCTTCGAGGAGACTGCAGGGCCCGGGGACCTTGGCGATAACGTGGAGCTGTTTTGATCCACGGATACGATGATATGGAGCAAGGAGGCATGAGTGAGTAAACGTATAATGACGGTTGATGATTCGGTCAGTGTCCGGCAGATGGTCAGCTTCACCCTGAAGAACGCCGGATATGAGACAGTTGAGGCGAGCGACGGGAAAGACGCGCTCGCCAAACTGAATAGTTCCGGGGTCAACATGATACTGACTGACCTGAATATGCCGAATCTGGATGGTATCGGCTTGATAAAAGAGGTACGGACAAGGCCGGAGTACAAGTTCATCCCCATCGTCATGCTGACGACGGAATCGCAGGACAGCAAGAAAATGGAGGGAAAGAGCGCCGGGGCTACCGGCTGGATAGTGAAACCGTTCAAACCCGACCAGCTGCTGGCGGTGATCAAAAAAGTTCTCGGTTAGGGTTATTGCATGATGGCACAGGCAGATACGTCAGCGCGACAGAACCATGATTATCATGGGGTAAAGATGTCGGGAAAGCTCTTTGCCGAACTCAGCCGTTTCATTCATGACGAAGTGGGAATAAATATCACGCCCGTCAAACAGGTCATGCTCGAGGGGCGTCTGCATAAGAGGCTCCGCAACCTCGGCATGCTGAGCTTTGAGCAGTATTGCGATTACCTGTTCAGCGATGAGGGAAGGTCCACCGAACTGGCATTCATGATCGATGAGGTCACCACGAACAAGACAGACTTCTTTCGGGAGCCGGCGCATTTCCGGTTCCTCACGTCCGACGTCCTGCCGGCGTTGTTCAAGAGCGGGGCATATACAGCGTCCAGCAAGCTCACGATCTGGAGCGCCGGGTGTTCCAGCGGTGAGGAGCCGTATACGATCGCAATGGTCGTCAAGCACCACATGGCAGAGCACGGGGAACGTCCGTTCCAGATCATTGCTACGGATATCTCGCGCCGCATGCTCGACAAAGGCTGTAAAGCCGTATATGAGGTCGAAAAGACGGTCCCGGTCCCGGAGGAGATCAGGAAAAAATTTCTCCTGCGGAGCAAGGACCCGGCATCGGGGCTTGTCAGGATCGCACCGGAGATCCGGTCGTGTGTGGCCTTTCGCCGGCTCAATTTCATGGATTGCGACTTCGGGTTCCGGGAGCAGATTGATATCATCTTCTGCAGGAACGTCATCATATATTTTGACAGAAGAGTGCAGGAAAAATTGCTTCGCAAGTTCTGCCAGTGCATGAAACGGGGAGGGTTTATTTTCATGGGGCATTCGGAGACCCTTTTCGGTATGGAACTCCCCCTCGAACAGGTCTCGCCGACCGTGTACCGGAAATACGCATAGGGACGGGCAGGGTACGATCGAAACGCCCCGGGGATACGCTATGGAAAAGATCAGGGTTTTAATTGTGGACGATTCGGCAGTGGTCAGACAGGTCCTTGAGGACATGTTCGATTCCGATCCCGGTATGGAAGTTATCGGCTCGGCGCGCGACCCCTTCGTTGCGGCGGACATATTGAAGCGTGTTGTGCCTGACGTGATCACGCTCGACGTGGAGATGCCCCGTATGGACGGCCTGACCTTCCTGCACAAGATTATGACGCAAAAGCCTATCCCTATCGTCATGTGCTCGAGCCTCACGGAAAAGAATTCCGAGACAGCCCTCAAAGCGCTCGAGTACGGCGCCGTGGACATAATAGAGAAGCCGCGCATGGGCGTGAAACAGTTCCTTGAAGAGTCAAAGGTCATTATCTGCGACAGCGTGAAGGCCGCCGCGCAGGCGCGGATCGGTGTGAGGCCGAGAAAAGCGACGCTTATAAAAGTCGAGCCGAAACTGACGGCCGATGCAGTTCTCGAAAAACCCACGTCCCACGCGATGATCCAGACCACCGAAAGCGTTGTTGTCGTCGGCGCGTCGACGGGGGGCACCGAGGCGCTCAAGCTCTTCCTCGAGTCCCTTCCCCTGAACTCTCCCGGCATGGTTGTCGTTCAGCATATGCCCGAGAATTTTACGGCTGCGTTTTCCCGCAGGCTCGACGGGATCTGCCGTGTTACCGTGAAAGAGGCGCAGAATGACGATACGGTCGTCCCCGGCCGGGTCCTCATAGCGCCGGGGAACAAGCATACCCTGCTCAAGAGAAGCGGTGCGCGCTACTACGTCGAGGTAAAGGACGGGCCTCTCGTATCGAGGCACAGACCGTCCGTGGATGTCCTTTTCCGGTCGGCCGCCCGGTACGCCGGCAAGAATGCGGTCGGGGTGATCATGACGGGAATGGGTGATGACGGCGCGAAGGGGATGCTTGAAATGTACGAGGCAGGCGCATATACGGTAGCCCAGGACGAGGCCACCTGTGTCGTTTTCGGCATGCCGAAGGAAGCGATAAAACTGGGTGCCGTCAGGACGGTGTCCCCTCTTGAAGGCATCGCCGGCATCGTGATGCGGGAAACAAGATAGAAATGGTCCTGCGTTCTACGTTCTGCGTTCTACGTTAAGGAATCTCTCGAAACATTTGTGGTTGTATTTGCAGATATCCGGGTCGGGGCCGGGAAGGGCCTCCTGTGTGATCGAACGCGTAAGCAGTGATGGCCCGACGTAGAACGTAGAACGCGGAACGCAGAACCATCTTTTCGTTGTATTTCCTCTCCCGCTTTGCAATAATGTCAGGTACGATGAAATTTTTTGTCGATGAGAAGGTCCGGCACCCTATCGGGGCGAAGATCCTGGGGATCACCTTCATTCTTTTGATCCTTATGGGGATCGTCACGTATACATCCAATACCAATTTGAAGAAGCTCAACGAGGAGCTTTCGATACTTTCGGGATATTACATACCCCTCGATCAGGCGTTGGGCGACTTGAGGATGAATTATACACTGCAGATACTGTCGTTTGAACGCGTGGTGGCTTCGCATCCGAAAAAGGGCATTGAGATCGCCCGGCGGGAGGGGGAAAAACTTGCCCTGGCCATGCCGTCCTGCAGCCGGGACGATGCAAAAGAATTCAGGACGAAGGCCCGCGCTATGTTCCCTGCTGCCGATCAGTATAATATGGCCATATACGAGATGCAAAGGCATTGCACGGATGTGCAGATCAAGTTGACGAGCGAGCTGTGCGAAAAGGCGTTGTCAACCCCGGTCGTCGTGCAAAGCCCGGATTTTACCCGGAAATTTACGAAACTGCAGGGGCAGCTGGCGCAGATCCCCAGGCTTCGCAATGACCTTCACAGCGGCATCCTGAGATATATCGCCGAGCTCCAGAAAGGCGGTTCGCAGTCGGTGAACCTTCTCGAAGAACAGTTCGAACAGAACCGCAGGACTGTTGGCATAGAGACAGGCAGCGTCAGCAATCTTCTGCATTCGTATACGCAGGAAGCGGCAAAAAAAGCCAACGGTCTCGAAAGGCAGGCCTTCCGGTTCAACTGGACCATGACGCTCGCCGCGGCCATATTCGGCCTGATCTGCGCAGTTTTCCTGACAAGGAACCTTGTCCGGCCGATACGGAACCTCCTGACGGGCGCAAAGGAGATACAGGACGGGAACCTGAATATACAGGTCCAGGTCAGCAGTGCGGATGAAATAGCCCTTCTGGCACAATCTTTTAATTACATGGTCGCCGGTCTCAAGGAAAAAGAGACCATCAAGGAAACCTTTGGGAAATATCTGGACCCGAAGATCGTCAGGACCCTTCTCGAGGGCCAGGCGCTTACCCAGAGCGGCGAGAAGCGGACCATGACCGTGTTCTTCTCGGACATCCAGAACTTTACGAACATGAGCGAACAGCTTGCACCCAACGTTGTCGTCCGGTTGCTCAATCATTATATCTCCGCGATGTCCGAGCCGATACGGGGCAATCACGGGATAATCGACAAATATATCGGGGACGCGATCATGGCCTTCTGGGGCCCGCCTTTCTCGGGCGCGAATGAACATGCGCTGCTTGCGTGCAGGGCTGCTCTGGAGCAGTACCGGCGCCTCGCAGAATTCCGGGAGGCCATCCCGGATATTATCGGCCTGCGCAAAGGGATACCCGACTTCAATGTCCGCATGGGCATCTGCACGGGGGACGTTATTGTCGGGACAGTGGGTGCGGAAATGGCGAAAAGCTACACGGTTATAGGCGATACGGTGAACCTGGCGTCCCGCCTTGAGGCGGCCAATAAGTTGTACGGGACCCGCCTTATTATTTCGGGCAGTACGTTCGATATGGCAAAGGAAGGCATAGAGGTTCGGGAACTGGATATCGTTCGCGTCTTCGGCATGACTGAACCGGTCCGCATCTTTGAACTGCTCGGGCTCAAAGGCGACATTTCCGGAGTGTCGCGTGAGCTTCGCGACAATTTCGAAAAAGGCCTCGCTTTTTATCGCAACAGAGAATGGAAAGATGCGCGCGTATCATTCGAGGCATGCCTTGCCATCGACCCGCAAGACTCCCCGTCACATCTATTCATATCCCGGATCGCCTCCCTTGAGGCAGGTCCGCCCGGCGATGACTGGACGGGGGTATGGAACCTCAGCGGAAAATAACGTAAAGCTGTGCAGGGAGCAAGTCGTAACGCGCAGGGGTTTATTGCAAAAAGCAGCGTGACAGGTACTGACGTACAGCGAAGGGCTCAATGCTGATACGTGCTGTTGCAAGCAGGAGGTGGGGCAATGGAAGCGGGCCATATTTTTCTTCTGGTCCTGTTGGGTGTGGCTGCGGGGTTGTTGAGCGGCCTTATCGGCATCGGGGGTGGGGTCATCATCATCCCGGCACTGGTGCTGATGTTCGGGTTTTCGCAGCATCAGGCGCAGGGAACGACGCTGGCCCTCCTTGTTCCCCCGATCGGGATCCTGGCAGCGTGGTCGTATTACCGCCGGGGAGACGTCAACATCGAAGCGGCCCTTTTCATCGTGATCGGTTTCCTGATCGGGAGCGTTTTTGGCGCACGAATGGCAGCGGGACTCTCCGACCTTGTGCTGAAAAAGATATTCGGGGTATCCCTTCTTCTCATCGCAATACGCATGATATTTTTTAAATGACAGTGATAGAGCGGCCCTTTGACCTGATGAAGGCCCGCTGTGGGGCAAGGAAAAGAACAGGAACAAAATGCAGGAGGCAGCGGATGGATGTTGATGACGTCGAGGTCCAGGACCTTATAGCTCTCTCTACGGAAGATGTTCGTACGGGGCTCAGCGCCGATACCATCCGGCGTGCCATCCTGGAAAACCTGAATTTCATACAGGGGCGCATACCGCGCATCGCGACAAAGAATGACTGGTACATGGCCCTGGCATATACGGTCCGGGACAGAATGCTCAGCCACTGGGTCCGTTCTACAGAGGAGCTTCGCGTGAGCTCCCGGGCAGTCTGCTATTTTTCCGCCGAGTTCCTGATGGGCCCGCATCTTGCCAATGCAATGATCAATCTGGGGATTGACGATCAGGTGAAGGAGGCCGTCCTCAAACTCGGGCTTGACCTCGACGAACTGATGGCCCAGGAGACCGAACCGGGCCTCGGGAACGGGGGCCTCGGCCGGCTGGCGGCGTGTTTCCTCGATTCGATGGCCACGCAGAAGATCTACGCGCTCGGCTATGGGATCCGTTACGAATTCGGCATTTTCGACCAGGAGATAGTGGACGGCTGGCAGCGCGAGAAAACGGACAAGTGGCTTGCGCTCGGCAATCCCTGGGAGATAGCACGGCCCGAGATCGCATATTATGTTCAGTTTGGCGGACGCACGGAGCATTACCGTGATGAGAACGGACGTGACCGCATCCGGTGGATACCCGACAGGGTGGTGAAGGGAATGGCCTATGACACCCCGGTACCGGGGTATAACGTCGAGATCGTCAACGTACTGCGGCTCTGGAAGTCGGAGGCCTGCGAGTCATTTGATTTCCAGGCGTTCAATAAGGGCGACTACGACGGTGCCGTGGAAGAAAAAGTCGCGTCGGAAACTATATCAAAAGTGCTCTATCCCAATGATGAACCGGCATCCGGCAAAGAATTGAGGCTATCCCAGCAGTACTTTTTCGTATCATGCTCCCTGCAGGACATGATCAGGATACACGGCCTGGCCGGGGGGAAACCTGAAAGTTTCCATGAACGGTACGCGGTCCAGCTGAACGACACGCACCCGTCAATTGCGGTTGCGGAGCTTATGAGGCTTCTTGTCGATCAGTACGCGATCGATTGGGATGCCGCATGGGAAATAACGGGGAAGACCTTTGCATATACGAACCATACACTGCTTCCTGAGGCGCTCGAGAAATGGCCGGTCTTTCTGCTTGGCCGGGTCCTGCCCCGGCATCTCGAGATCATTTACGAGATCAACAGGCGTTTCCTGGATGGGGTGCGGATCACGCATCCCGGCGACGAAGACCTTGTCAGGCGCATATCACTCATAGACGAGACGGGCGAGAGATACGTGCGGATGGCACATCTCGCCACGGTGGGCAGCCATAGTGTCAACGGGGTGGCGGCCCTGCATACCGAGCTCCTGCAAAGAACGATCATGAAGGATTTTCATGAATTGGCCCCGGGAAAGTTCCACAATGTTACAAACGGTGTGACGCCTCGCCGATGGATGATGGTGAGCAACCCGGCCATGGCAAGGCTTATCACGGATGCGATAGGTGACGGCTGGGTTTGCAATTGCCAGAACGAGGTCCGTCGCCTCGAGACGTTTGCCGACGACCCGGAGTTCCGGAAGGCGTGGCATGCCGTGAAGCGCCAGAACAAAATAGCCCTCGCCCGGGCCATCGAGGACCGGACGGGCATCGTGGTTGACCCTGAAAGTCTCTTCGATATCCAGGTAAAGCGTATCCATGAATACAAGCGCCAGCACCTGAACGCCCTTCACGTTATCGCGTACTACCTGGAATTGAAGCGCCGCCCTGAGGCCGGCCTCCCCAAACGCACCGTTATTTTCGGAGGCAAGGCCGCGCCGGGATATTTTATGGCAAAGCTGATGATCAAGCTCATCACGTCGATAGCGGGCGTTGTCAACGCCGATCCGGAAGTGTCCGGGCGGCTTAAGGTCGTGTTCTTTCCCGACTTCAACGTGAAGAACGGGCAGATGATCTACCCGGCCGCCGACATTTCGGAACAGATATCGACGGCGGGAAAAGAGGCCTCGGGGACAGGCAATATGAAATTCTCGATGAACGGCGCGCTGACGATCGGTACGCTCGATGGCGCAAATGTCGAGATACGCGAAGAGGTCGGCCAGGAGAATTTTTTTCTGTTCGGGCTTGATTCCCGGCAGGTGTTTGAGCTGAAGGCGTGCGGCTACGATCCGCGCGCGTACTATGAGGAGAACGCGGGCCTTCGGGAGGCGATCGATCTCGTTGGTTCCGGTTATTTTTCGAAGGGCGACAGGGACCTTTTCCGTCCGCTCGTCGATTCCCTTCTCAACCGTGACGAATATATGTTGTGCGCCGATTATCAGTCCTATATCGATTGTCAGAGCGATATCACATCAGCGTACAGCGACATCGACCACTGGCTCAGGATGTCGATCATCAATGTTGCCCGGACGGGGAAGTTCTCATCGGACCGTTCCATCGTGGAGTATGCCGCGAAGATATGGAAGGTGGCGCCGTCGAGAACGCCTGATCCGTAAAGAGTGAACGGCGGGGGCATCCGCTTGATTTATTTTGGTAAACCCGTATATAGTCTTAATAGACACTATATACGGTCCAGGGAAGGACGATGAAACGATCTAAGGCAATCACTCTTGTCCTGCTGACAGGCACGCTTCTGTTGCCTGCCTGTGGTGATGAAGAAAATATGAGGAACAAGTACGCGAGCTGGGATGACTGTGTGGCCGATTACAAAGACCCCTCCAAATGCACACGGTCGGAAGAGAGAACAACGACGGGGGCCCGCTATTTTTACTATGGCCCGTGGTACACTGCGTCCCGCTTTAGAAATTCAACCTATAATCCCGGCTATTCGAGCGGGAGAAGTGTCGGGATCTCCCGCGGCGGGTTCGGCTCCTCGGGGCATTTCTCGGGGTCGTGATACTATGCGGCGGATACAGCTCGAAAGGACACGTGAGAACTGGCAGGAAAGGGTAGAGGACATCGGCTTTTACTACTATGAGATCGACGGGTCACCGTACTGGGACGAATCGGTATATTACGAATTTACCTCCGGCCAGATAGATGAGCTCGAAGAGGTTACCGAAGATCTGTACGGCAAATGCAAAAAGCTCGTCGATTATGTCTTTCAGAATGATCTTGGTGAGCGCATGGGCATACCCGGGCCTTTTTTCGAATATGCCCGTGATTCATGGCGTAACGGGGAACCGACCATCTACGGGAGGTTCGATTTCTGGTGGGACGGCCTCTCCGACCCGAAACTTCTGGAATTTAATGCAGATACGCCGACCGCGCTTTTCGAGGCGAGCGTCGTACAGTATTACTGGCTCCAGGACATGTTTCCCGGTAAGGACCAGTTCAACTCGATCCATGAAAAGCTCCTTGAGGCCCTCAGCGGAAAGATCCGCCGGTACTGCTCGTATGAAACGTTCTATACATCGTCCGTGCAGGATAATCTCGAGGACCTGACAACAACGGAATACCTGCGTGACGTAGCGACACAGGCAGGGCTCAAGACCGAACACATCTATGTTGACGACATCGGGTACGACGAGAGCAACAGGTGTTTCGTCGACCTCGAGGAAAGGCGCATCCGCTACATATTCAAACTGTATCCGTGGGAATGGATGGTCCGCGAGGAGTTCGGGCCGCGTCTTCTCGAGAGGAGCCTTAACCTGCTCGAACCTCCCTGGAAGATGGTTTTGAGCAACAAGGCCATCCTGCCGATACTCTGGGAGATGTACCCCGGTCACAGAAACCTCCTGCCGTCCTATTTTGAACCGCGGTCGGATGGCGTGACGTACGTCGAAAAACCTTTTTTTTCCCGGGAAGGTGAGGACATCGTGGTCCGTCCCCATTTCAGCGCGGCGAAGCCGGGGTCTGTTTATCAGGAATATCGCCAGCTGCCGGGGTATTCCGGGAATTACCCCGTGATAGGCTCCTGGGTGATAGACGAGATGTCCGCAGGCATAGGAATTCGAGAAGATACGAGCCCTATAACGAACAATATGAGCCGATTTGTCCCTCACGCCTTTGACAATTGAGCTCGTGAAAAGAGGAGACAACGATGACGGAACCGGTTGCGGACAGGGGTTTTGAATTTGGAGCGAAGGAAAATGAGCTCCTCCTGAAATTATCGAAAGATCTCACACGGCTCGGCATTGCAACCCTTGTGGCCGGCATTCTCTTTGTGCTCTACCTGTTCGTATCTTATTTAGACCCGGCGGCCGTTGTCGAGGTGAGCGAGGCCCGGCACACAGCCCTATCATTCCTCGACTACGTCGTGTGGGGGCTCATCGCCCTCCTTATCATCTACATGAGCATCACCGTGATCCGGCTCGCCATTCCCATAAAAATGATCGTGACGACCTCAGGCCTCGATATCGCCTACCTCATGAGCTTCGTAGAAAAACTGGGCGTATTGTCAAAGGTTTCCTTTGTGAGCCTCATCTTCATATGCGTCCTGATGGCCATAAGCCTCATCATGCTGATCCTGGTCTTCTAAAGACGTTCCGCGTTCTACGTTCACAAAGTTAGGGGCTGTCATGTCTCAGACCCCCACTGTTTGCGTTCATCTTACACATAATTCTCAGGGCCTGCAGGTTCTGGTCAGCTTCTTTGCTTAGAAATTGCCCGGGAAAATTTCTTTAACGTAGAACGTAGAACACGGAACGTAGAACGACACCTCATCTGTACAGCAAAGCCTGCGTTCTGTACCAAGACAGTGTGTCGTCGAATTTTCGCAGGTACGTCTGGGTCTCGTTTGGTATGGCGGATGCCCAGTTGCTCCCGTGCCTTTCCATGCTTGTGCGGGTCCGCCCGGGCCCGCAGTTGTACGCGGACGCGAGGAACCTTCCGAGGGCCGCCGGGTCCTCGAAGAGTTGCTGCCTGCGGGTGTCGCTGAGCACGTAGAGATCGGCATCGAAGAGAAGGAATGATGCCTTTGCGGCGTTGCGATGGTCCTCCATTCCCCGTACAAAATCCCTGTTGAGGCCTGCATGAGGGTAAAGGTTCAGAATCCTTTTATAGGTGCCGGGAATGAACTGGAACAGGCCCATCGCCCCGGCCTTTGAGCGTGAATAGCGGTAGGCGTTCTGTTTGTTTGCTCCCAGGATAACGAGAGTCTCGTTGATAAGCTTTTCGGGGGTGTATCTTCCGCTCAGGTATTTGCCGGGATCGACGTGTTCGATGATGGCGAGAACTACAGATATGTCGTTGTCGATAAACGAATTGCATGATCGGGGATTGACACGCCTGCGCACGAGGTCGTCCTTCGCGTCGCCGATAATGTCCCGCAGATAATCGAGGCCTGCCTTTCGAACCGCGGGGATGTCGATGCCTTCCGAATAAGGGGTATACACGACCTCTTTGAAACTGGCGCCGCTGCGGACGGGCCGTTTAAGCGCGAGGACAATGTGGTGCTCCTGCGAGATGATCGTGAATTTTGTATTGACGCCGTTCGCCTTACCGGGTTCGATGACCGCGTCTTCAGCGCGTGCCCCGAGCCTCGGGTGGACCCTGAGGACCTTGATCTCCCGGGTCGGTACATTCTCGACTGCAAGGAGTATTGTAAATTGGGCGAGCTCCGGTTTGCCGTACGTGACCACGGTTCTATATTTCTGTTTCTTTTTTCCTTTCTTCCCGACCTTGACCTTTTTAACGATCCTGGGACGCACGACCTTAAACCCGCAGGTTGCCTTTTCGAGCATCGCCCGTGCCCGCGCGATATCTTCGAAAATGTTAAAGTTGATATCGTCCCTTTTTCCGGACGGGGTGGTTATTTCGATCGGCTCCTCGACTTCGGCGTCTATCTCGTCGACGTCATCGGCCGGCTGCGCATACGACGGGGTTGAGGGCACAAACGGCCCTGCGCCGAAACAGAGAAGAAAAATTACTAAAATTAATGTATTGACAACGTTTTTCAGAAGTGGCCCTTTCCTGTGCCGTCTGCCGGCGCTTGCCTCAATAAACATTCAAAACAGTCCCTTACAAAAGTCTAACGGCCCCGCAGTATATTGTGAAACGAAGCCCGGCACTCGATCGGAGGCCGCTTATTCGCTCGGCTCAAAGACGTATTTTCCCGTTGTATCGATATAGCCCCATTTTGTTCCCGACTGGACCCGTGCAAGCCCTTCAGAGAAAGGGTCGATATAATCGTACACGGGCTTGATGACCTGCTTGCCGGTACGGTCGATGAAACCCCACTTGCTTCCGACCTGTATGCCTGCGAGCCCCTCCGTGAACCTGTTGACCTTCTTGAACTGCGGGGTTATCACGAGCGAACCCGTCTTGTCGATGAAGCCCCATTTTCTCTTGACCTGAACACGCGCGAGGCCGTCGGAGAACCTGTTCGCGTTCACGAATCGGGGCTGTATGACAAATATGTCCTGTTTATCTATGTAGCCGAACTTCTTATTGAGGACGACAGGTGCAAGGCCTTCAGAGAAGGGAAGGGCAAAATCGTAGACAGGCTGTATGGCTGTTTGACCGGAATGGTCGATGTAGCCGTATTTCTTTCCCACAAGGACGGCTGCAAGACCATCGCTGAAACGGGATATTTCGATGTATTGCGGCTCGATCACTATCTTGCCCGTTCTATCGATGAAACCCCACTTGCCCTTGAGCTTTATCCCGGCAAGGCCTTCGGAGAACGGCGCTGCATCATCGAATCGGGCGGGAATGACGGTATTGCCCGTTTTATCTATGTATCCCCTTTTTCCCTTTACCGCCACTTCCGCCAGCCCGTCGGAAAAACGGTCCGCACCGTCAAACTGAGGCGTGATGACAATAGCGCCCTGCCGGTTCATATACCCCCATTTTCCCTTGAGCTGGATGCGTGAAAACCCTTCCGTGAAGGGAAACGCTGCTTCGAATTGCGGCTCGATCACCATCCTGCCCGTTCTATCCATAAATCCCCACTTGCCCTCCCGCGAAACGGGGAAAAGTCCCGCCTTGTCCTTATCCTCGATGTCCAGCTGCGAATACCCGGCAGCGCTGATAAAAAATACGGCGAGTGCACAAAGCAGGACGGTCACCGAATATGCCCTGACCCTGTTTTTCATAACCTGTACCTCCTGCGGTAGTGATGAAGCCGCGCCGGCCCGCGATCCCCTTTGTGGAGGGCCCGGATCGTGAAGCCGGTCATGCCACTAATAATAGCATATCCTTCAAGCACCGCAAAGGTTTAATGAGGCTGTTCATAAGCTCTGGACATACGGCCGGCCGATGGTGTTGAATGTACATAGCAAATTCGAAGACAGGGACGGTCCGCTATGAAACGCATCTTTCTACTGACGGCATTCATTCTTCTTCTGGTGCACCCTGTTCTTGCCGACAAGGGGCCTGTGATATGGCAGGATGACGTCAATCTGTCACAGGATTCCCAGAAGGCAATAATTGCCCACAACGGTTCCGAAGAGATCATGATACTCGGTACGGAGATGAAGGCCAGCCGTGAGGTCGAGGTCCTTGAATTTATACCTTTTCCGTCTGAACCAGCGGTCCAGGCAGCCGGCGGTGATCCTTTCGAGGCAATATCGGCCCTCATTGCCCAGAAAGGCCTTGTTTTTTTCAGGAGCGGCGGTTTTACCGCAAAAGGAGGACAGGACGGGGAAGGCGCCGTCTCTCCCGTAGAGATCCGCTTCTCCCGGAAGATCGGCCTTCATGATGTAACGGTGGTCAGGATACATGATGTGGCTGAATTCCGGAACTGGTGCGAAAAATTTTTCAAAGAGAAGGGGATACAGGCAGACCACGACAGGCTGTCGCGTGTCTATGACAATGCCAGGGATTATACGCGCAGAGGGTACACATACTTCGTCTTTGACCGGGTAAAGGTCTCGGGTGAGACCAGGTTCGTCGAGCCCCTTTTGTACAGTTTCAAAAGCGGCCGGATCTATTATCCTCTGAAGACGTCGAACCTTATCGGGGGCAACGGGGCGGTCGAACTTGTCCTGCTTCTCCCGGGCTCTTTCATGGATGATGTATGGCAGAACATACGAGGTCTCTTCGATCTGTCCAAAAGGCCCGGGATCGAACTGAGTTCATCGTCTAAGATATATCGCCGCGAATTGCAGCCGGCCGGTATTTTGGAAGGGTTTTTCGCCCCGGGGTCCAAGATCTATATGCAGGTGTTGCGATATAAGGGTGCGTACAGCTTTAAAGATGATCTGTCTTATGATATCGGAAGGCTCAAGCCGTATGCCTACCGCTTTGAATCTACCCGATGGCACGGTCAGAATAAAGAGTTCACACCTGCATTCACACGCGAAGAGGTCCGGGACCTTCGGGAGTTTTTCTGCCCGAAAAGCGGTGACCCCGCCTATGTGTTCGCCATGCTGGATTATAACCTCGATTGCTGGAGCTTCATACCGAACGAGGAATACGAGGTATATGCGGCGATTTTCCGGAACCCGCCGTCCGGCGTCCCGCGGCGTGATGTCGTCCTCGGACGGATGACGATCAAGAACGAGGTGAAGGGCCCGAAGATTACGTTTGACAGGGAACTCGTCAAGGACTTTAACGAAAAGAACAGGGTCAGCCTGCCGCTCGAAAATGCCTTTCCGGACGACAGCCGGCCTCTCGTCACCCTCGAAGGCGATACGTCGCGGAACGTCCTGCCCGGTACGGGGAAAACATATGTCTCGCGTGTTGGTTTCGATAAGAAAAGAACACGGGCCCTCGTTTACGTAGACCATGCAGCCGGCCCGAGATTGGGAATGTCCTGTTATATCACCCTGGGGAAAAAGAACGGCGCTTGGGAAGTAGCGGATTCGATCATGGCGGCCGTACACTGAAAGAGTCTCAATTTCAGGCAAATGTAAAAGGGCCTGCTTACGGGGTGTACAGCTCGAAATGGAGCCGGTTTGAGGTTACGTCGGCGAGGATGACCCTGATGGTCACCAGGTCGCCGATGCGGTAGGTCTTACGGGTCCTCGAGCCTGTGATGCGGTAGCGCTCTTCCTCAAAATGGTAATAGTCGTCGACCAGGCTTGACATAAGCACGAGCCCTTCGACGAATATCCCGGTGAGCTCGACGAAAAAGCCGAAAGAAGTAACGTGTGAAATGACGCCCTGAAATGTCTCTCCCAGCCTGTCCCGCATGTGGAGTATGCGGACCCTGTCCTCGAGCTCCCGCTCGGCATCCATGACGAGGCGCTCCCGTTCCGAGGCGTGGTTCGCCATGGTCATAAGCTGTTCCTCTATATAGACGGGTTCCTTTCCTCCCTCCAGCGCGTTTTTCAATATGCGGTGGCAAACGAGGTCGGGATACCGCCGGATGGGGGATGTAAAATGGAGGTAGCTCTCGGATGCAAGGCCGAAATGGCCCCGATTGCGTGCGGAATAACGGGCCTGTTTCATGGAACGCAGCAAGACCCTGTTGACGATGAACTCATATTGTGTGCCGCAAACTTCTGACAGAACGTCCTGCAACGCCCCGGCCGTTCCCAATTTCCGATGTCCTATGCCGAGGCTCCGGAGAAGGCGCTCGAAATCCCTCAGTTTTTCCGGCTCGGGAGGTTCATGGACCCTGAAGAGGGCGGACAGGCGCCGTTCCTCGAAAAATCGCGCGACGGCCTCGTTCGCGGATATCATGAACTCTTCGATGATCCTGTGGGCATTAAGGCGCTCGGCCCGTATGATGCCGGAAACGCCGCCTTCGATGTCGAGGATGATCTCGGGCTCCGGGAGGTCGAAATCTATGCTGCCCCTCTTTTCGCGAACGCAGGTGATCAATCCGGCGAGTTCGGCCATATCGTCGAGGCAAAGGACGCAGTCGTGAAGCTTGCGGCGGATTTTCGGCTCGTGATGTACCGTTGCCATCTCAACCGCCTCGTAGGTGAGGCGCATGCGGCTGCGTATAACGGAGGGGAAAAAGGTCGATCCCGTTACTCTCCCTTCCCGGTCGAACGCGATGGCCGCCGTCACCGTGTAGCGGTCCTCACGGGGGTTCAGGCTGCATATCCCGTTGGAGAGCGCCTTTGGCAGCATGGGCACTACCCGGTCGGGAAAATAAATGCTTGTACCCCGTTTGCCTGCTTCTGAGTCGAGAAGAGACCCCTGCCGGACGTAATGGGAGACATCGGAGATCGCAACACGCAGTGTGAATCCCTCAGATGTACGCTCTATTGCAACCGCGTCATCAAAATCCCGGGCGCTCCGGCCATCGATCGTGACAAAGGTAAGGTCCCTTAAGTCTTTCCTCCCTTCTGGTGAAATATCTGACGCAATGCCTGCGGTTTCCTTTTCGACAACCCGGGGAAAGCGGCGGGGCAGGGCATGCTTGTACTCGATGAATTTTGTAATCGCTGACAGGCTGTCGAGCTCACCGATGATACGGGTTATCCTGCATTCCGGCTCCGCTCTGTCACCCGGGAACGCTGTTATCCGGGCAACTGCGAGCTGGCCGTCGGGAAGGCTCTTGCCTGCCGATACAACTCTGTATTCCGTATTATAACGGTAATCTTCCGGTATAATATAAGGTATATTATTATGTAGTTTAGTGAAGCCTATAATTATATTAGAGTTGCGAGATATTATACGGATTATTTTGCCTTCGGGCTTTCCGCGGTGATAGTGGTCGAGCCGAACGGTGACCCGGTCGCCGTGGACAGCATTGTTGAAATTACGTGACGAGACAAAAACGTCCTTCTCACCCTCGGCGTCGGGTATGACAAACCCGTTGCCGCTGCGGGTGCACCAGAGCGTCCCGCTGACAAGGTTCATCTCCTTCGTGACCCCAAAACGTTTATTTTTAAGCTCGATGACCCGGCCCTTTGCGATCAGGGAGGCGATCATTTTCATTAATTCCCTGCGTTTGGGTTTTTCACGGATGAAGACATTTTCGAGCTCATCGATCCCCACAGGACGCCGCGCACTCAAGAACACCCTCAACAGCGAGTCCTCGGTAACAGGGGCCGGCCCTTTTCCTCTTCGTTTCATTTTCTCAATACCCGGTATCGTTATACCACTTTTAACGGGCATATCCAACGCATTTGGCCCCATAGAGATTGCTATTTATCCATCAAGCACCTATAATACCCCTTGAGGCAAAGGTGGATTACAGCATCAAGATAGGCGGTGAGGCAGGGCAGGGCATCCAGACGATCGGCGACGTGCTCGCCCGGGTATTCGCGCGGTCGGGTTATCATGTGTTTACAGACCAGGAATACCAGTCGAGGATACGGGGCGGCCATAATTTTTACCGGATACGCCTGTCCGATGTACCTGTTCGTGCGCCGAAAAGGCAGCCTGACATCCTCATTGCCCTGGACCGCGCATCGATCGCCCTGCACATGCCCGAAATGCGGGATGAAGGAATAATAGTCTATGATCCCGACATGTTAAAACAGCAATTTGACGGGCCTTCATTCCTTGATATCCCGTTTCTGACGCTGGCCACCGAGACGGGCGCCGGCAGGATCGCGGCAAACACGGTTGCCACGGGGGCTGTCCTGGGAATGCTTGGCTTTGCGTTGGAGCAGCTGTTCGACATCATGGATATTATACTGAGGAAAAAAGATGAGGATATACGTAAGCGCAACAGGCTGGCCGCGCAGGCGGGACGGGATCATGCCGTAGCCAGCTGCAAGCGCTGCTCGTTTACCCTGAAGGCGGCGGGCCCGCCGAAGATGCTGCTTGGCGGCAACGAAGCGATAGGCCTGGGGACGCTTGCCGGGGGGTGCAGGTTCTACAGCGCGTATCCCATGACACCGTCGACAGGGATCATGATCTACGTGGGGACGAAAGCACATGAGTACGGGGTCGTCGTGGAACAGGCGGAGGACGAGATCGCTGCGATCAACATGGCGCTGGGTGCGTCATACGCGGGCGTCCGGTCGATGACCGGGACTTCCGGGGGCGGGTTCGCCCTCATGGCCGAAGGGCTTTCGCTCGCAGCCATGACGGAAACGCCCGTTGTCATTGCCCTTGCACAGCGGCCGGGACCGGCGACAGGTCTTCCTACGGGGACGGAGCAGGCGGACCTTTTCTTCGCCCTTCATTCGGGGCATGGTGAATTCCCCCGCATCATTTTCGCGCCCGGTGATCCCGAACAGGCGATCAGACTGACAGCAAAGGCCTTTGATCTTACCCAGAAATACCAGGTCCCGGCCATAATTATGACCGACCAGTACCTGGCCGATACTCAATGGACCTTTGACCGGATCTCCCTCGATGGTATTCCCATGCGTGACTACAGGGCCGATGCGGGCGAGGTCGACCGTCTCGATGAGTACATGCGGCACGCTTTTACGGAATCGGGCATTTCACCCTTTGCCGTGCCGGGGAAGACACGGCATGTCGTCGTGACCGACAGCGACGAGCACACAGAGGCAGGGCACATTATCGAGGACGCGGGAATACGCACGAGGATGGTCGAAAAACGGCTTTTCCGGAAGATGGGGAGCATACGGGCAGAGATGGCGCCGCCCGCATATTTCGGCCCGCCCGCTCCGGGGACAGTCCTCATATCGTGGGGCTCGACATACGGGATCGTGAGGGAGGCAGCGGAAGAGCTTGCCGCCAACAGGGTAGGAATGCTCCATTTCAGCGAGATATACCCGCTGCCGGGAAACGATGCGTTCGATTACGCAGGCCTGCTGAACGGGGCTGCCCGGACAATATGCATAGAGAATAACGCGACATCCCAGTTTGCCCGGCTTCTCGAAGCCGAGACCGGGCACAGGGTAACGGACCGGGTAACGCGGTACGACGGAAGGCCGTGGGTCCTGGAAGAATTGCTGGAGGAATTGCGTGGCAGAACGTGATAAATATCAGGGCGGTGTGCCCGCCTGGTGCCCCGGGTGCGGCAATTTCGCGATATTGCGCGCTTTCAAGGAAGCCCTTGCCGAAGAGAACATCGAGCCGGGTGAGTTCTGCATCGTTTCGGGCATAGGCCAGGCAGGAAAATTTCCTCATTATGTCCGGTGCAACACGTTCAACGGCCTGCACGGCCGTTCCCTGCCCGTTGCCACCGGGATCAAGCTCGCCAATCACGACATGCTCGTCATGGCGGTAGGGGGCGACGGCGACATGTACGGCGAGGGGGGCAATCACCTTATGCATGCCATGCGGCGCAACATAGGTATCAAGGTTTTCGTCCACGACAACCAGATCTATGGCCTGACAAAAGGACAGGCGTCACCCACGAGTATGGAGGGCATGGTAACGAAGGTCCAGCCCTTTGGGGTGTTCTCCGGGCAGTTCAATCCGATGGCTATGGCCGTGTCCCTTGACTGCGGGTTCGTAGCGCGGGGGTATGCGGGGGACCACGAGCACCTGAAAGGGCTCATCCGGCAAGCCATCCGCCACCCGGGCTTTTCGCTCGTCGATATTCTTCAGCCATGCGTATCGTTCAACAAGGTCAATACGTATGAATGGTATGCGCAAAGAGTGTATGATGTCGGGGACGGCCATGACCCGACTGACCGGGGCCGGTCCTTTGTAAAGGCCCTGGAATGGGGCGACAGGATCCCCATCGGCATTATCTACCGCAATGACCGCCGGAGCTTTGAAAGCCGGATCCCCGTATTGAACAAAGGTACCCTTATCGATCACGTGATCGATTGGGAAACCCTCAAAAAGAAATTGGCTGAAACTTTACACGAATTCTATTAAAATACATATTCCGGCTCAAATCACACAAGGAGGGCGAGATGAATCTCAAGGCTATTCAAAAGATCTGTTACGGAGTTTACATTATCAGTTCAAAAATGGATGGTAAGATAAATGGGCAAATAGCCAATACGGCGTTTCAGATCACATCCGATCCGCCGACCCTGGCGATCAGCATAAACAAGCAGAATTTGACTCACGAGTTCATAGAGTCAAGCAAGGTGTTCGCGGTATCGATCCTTTCGAAATTTGCCCCGATGACGCTTATCGGGAAATTCGGGTTCAAATCCGGCAGGGATACGGATAAATTTGCCGATACAAAATATAAGACGGGCACTACCGGCGCACCGGTCGTACTCGACAGCACCATCGGCTACCTGGAGTGCGAGGTCGTCAGCATGACGGATGTCGGGACACACACCATCTTTATCGGGAAGGTTGTCGATTGCGATGTGTTGAGCGATAGTGAAGCGATGACATACACATACTATCACCAGGTCAAAGGCGGGAAGGAGCCGAAGACAGCACCGACGTACGTTAAGGAAGAATCCGTAAAGACGGCCCCCGAGGAATCAGGCAAATATGTCTGCAATGTGTGCGGCTATGTCTACGACCCGGCCGTCGGCGACCCGGACAACGGGATACAAGCGGGGACGCGGTTTGAAGACCTGCCTGATTCATGGGCCTGCCCGATATGCAATGCTCCGAAAAACGAGTTTTCGAAAGAATAGAGCACGGGGTTACCATGGCAAATATAATAAGGGAGACCAATTTTGAAACTCTTGGCACCCCTCGTAAAGGGAAAGTGAGGGACATTTACGATTTCGACGGTACATTGCTGATCGTCGCCACGGACAGGCTGTCGGCGTTCGACGTCGTCCTGCCGACCGGCATAGAGGACAAGGGCAAGGTCCTTACCAGGCTTTCCCTCTTCTGGTTCCGGCAGGTAAAGGATATCATTGCGAACCATATTATCGAGACCGATGTCGATAACTATCCGGATAGACTGAAACAATATGCCGGATCTTTGAGAGACAGGAGCATGCTTGTCAAAAGGGCGAAGGTCCTGCCCGTCGAATGTGTCGTACGGGGCTACCTGGCGGGGTCCGGCTGGGCTGAATACCAGAAGTCCGGCACCGTGTGCGGCATCGGCCTGCCTGAGGGTTTGAAGGAGTCATCCAGGCTTGAAGCGCCCATTTTTACGCCGTCGACGAAGGCCGAAGAGGGCCATGACCTCAATATTTCGTATGAGGAGGCGGTCGATATAATTGGCGAGGAGTATGCGCGCAAACTGCGCGATTCCAGCATCGCGATCTATGAAAGGGCGCGCGACATAGCGGAAAAGAGGGGGATCATCGTTGCGGACACCAAGTTCGAGTTCGGCCTCATCGATGGCGATGTTGTTCTTATCGACGAGGTCCTGACCCCCGACTCATCGCGTTTCTGGTCGATCAAGGATTATGCCCCCGGCAAATCCCAGGACAGCTACGACAAGCAGATCGTGCGCGATTACCTGAACACCCTCGACTGGGGCAAGACATACCCGGGCCCCGAACTCCCGCCCGGGATTGCGAAGAAGACGTCGGAAAGATATAAGGAAATCTATACGATATTGACGGGGGAAAAGATATAGAAAAGGGGCGATAGGCGATGGGCAATAGGGAATAGGGAAGCAATTCGTCCCCGCCTGGTCGAGTTTGGTCAGGCGGGCTTTTTTGTTCTCCCATGGCCCATGGCCCATGGCCCATGGCCTGTTGCTGCTTTATCGACCATTGCGCAGGCGGTGCTATACGCCTCGATGAAGCTCGTCGGGTCGGCGATGCCCTTTCCGGCGATATCGAATCCCGTGCCGTGGCCGGGTGATGTCCTTACAAAAGGCAGGCCCAGCGTGATGTTGACGGTCCTTTCAAAATCCAGCGTCTTTACGGGTATGAGCCCCTGGTCGTGGTACATGGCGATATAGGCATCGCAATCGAGACGGTGGAAGAGGGAGTCGGCAGGGAAGGGCCCCGAAACGTTGATGCCGACTGTCCTTGCCCGCTCGATGGCGCGCACGATCACCTCTTCCTCGCTTCCCATTAATCCCTGCTCACCGGCGTGGGGGTTGAGACCGCAAACCTTGATAAAGGGGTTCTTGAGGGACAGCCGTTGCTCGAGGGAGCGTGCCGTAATGCGTATGCAATCGAAAACGGACCGCTCGGTGATCAGGCCGGGGACCCTGATGAGGGGAACATGTATGGATACAAGGCTCACCCGGATCGACGGGTTTGCAAGCATCATAACGTAGCTGTCAACGCCGCTGAAGTGGGCCAGGAGCTCTGTATGGCCCGGGAATGGGACACCTGCCGACCGCATCGATGCCTTGCTTATGGGGCAGGTCACAATGGCCTGTGCGCAGCCCGTAAAAACCAGCTTCAGGGCCTCCACGATGTATTCGAACGAGGCGCGCCCGCACGCGGCATTGGATGACCCCGGGTTGACGGCGCCTATGCGAGCGAGGTCCATCAATTCGATGTCACCGGGACTGCCCTGGCCGGGCAGGCAAAATGAGTGCCGGGAAAGGGCAGGGAGTGACGCGTGGACGGCTTCCAGCGCTTTCAGGTCTGCGATTATGAGCGGAATGTGTTTCCCCGTGATCCGGGGGATGGACCTCAGAACGATCTCGGGGCCTATCCCGGCGGGGTCGCCTATCGTTACGGCAATGCGGCTGAAATCTATATCTTTACCTCGATGTAGGACGATCTTTTGATCTTGGCTATGTAATCCTGGTATCTTTTGCCCGATTCCTCGATTATCATGCGCTCCCTGATCGCCTTTTTGACCTCGTCATAAGGTACCGTACCCGATTGCTTGACCTCGATCAGCTTCAGTATATGGAGACCGTACGGTGTGGGGACAACGATGGAGAAGGCGCCGGGTGGAAGACCGTTGAGGGCATCCCGCAAGGTGGGCAGAAGGTCGCTTCTTTTCACGAACCCTATGTCGCCCCCCTGGCGTGCGGAAGGGTCGTCGGAGTATTTCCGTGCCACCTCGGCAAAGGGCGTACCGGCAACGAGCTGTTTGTAGGCGGTTTCGGCACGTTCACGGATATCTTTATGCTGGCCCGATATAAATATCTGCTGGATATGGAACTCTTCTTCCTTGAAGTAATCCTGATGGCTGTCGTAATAGCTCTTGAGAGCGTTCTCGGTAATGCTCACTTCGGTTGAAACGACCCGCATGAGGAGCCTGGTCCGCAGCAGGTTGAGCTTTATGCCCTCCCTGAACTGTTCGTACGTCACATTGTCTTTTCTTAACTGCTCCCGCAGTTCGGCATCGGTGATGAGGTTCTGTTTCTTGATGTTTTCGATAAAGCCGGAGACCTCCTGGTCCGTAACAACGATCCCGGCCTTTTTTGCCTGCTGTTTTATCAACGTCCCTTCGATGAACGTCTCCAGTTTCTCCTTGAGCTGAAGGTTCCGGAAATATTCATCTACGGATGTATATTTTGTTGTCCGCTTCTCGATCTTCACAAACGCCTCGAAGTCCTTCAATGTGACGATATCGTCGTTGACGATAGCTATGACCCTGTCCACCACTTCAGCATGGACCATGCCGCATGCGGCTGCGAGGAATGATACGGCAAGGATGATTTTGACTAATTGTTTCATTTACTTTTGGGCACCGTGTCCTTTTTTGGTGTTTCGGCACTGACGGCCGGTTTGCCGGGTGTGTTCTTTGCATCAGGTTTCACATCTTTTGCATCAGGTTTCACATCTTTTGCATCAGGCTTTGCGGCGGCCTGGTCCTTGAGCAATGCCTCATTGATCGTTATCTTCGAACCCTTTTTTAGGTCTTCGATGTATTTATCGAGCACTTCTTTTTGTTTTTCCTGCATGAGCTGCTGTTTGATGAATTCCTTCACTTCCGCGAAGGGGACGTATTGAGGAGGTTTCACGCCCTCGAGCCTGATGATGTGATAGCCGAACTGGGTTTTTGTTATGGGGCTTATTTGCCCGACCTTTGTCAGTTTGAAAGCTGCGGCCTCGTATTCGGGCAGGAGCGTACCCTTCGGGTGAAATCCCACCTCGCCGCCCGTTACCTTTGCATTCGGGTCTATGGAATATCTCTTTGCGAGCTCGATGAAATCCTCTCCGCCCGAAAGCTTTTCCTTGACCTGCCTTGCCTCTTCTTCCGATTTCAAAAGAATGTGGCGTGTATTGATCTCGCGCTCCTTCCGGAACTTTTCCTTGTTGGCATCATAGAATTTTTGGAGATTTTCATCCGTCAAACTGGCGCTTGACGTCAATTTCTTCTTGAGGAGAGATTCGATGATCAGTTGCTCTTTGATCTCCGCAAGTTTGTTCTGGAAATCCTTGTCCTGCTCTACATTCGCCTTTTCAGCCTCTTTCAGGAGAAGCTTCTTGATGACAAACCGGTCGAGAAACGCCTTTTTCCCGCTTTCGGAGGCAACCATCATCTTCATGTTCATCGGGATCTTGTCGAGCTCCTTGTTGAACTCGGCCATTGTGATCTTATCGTCATTGATGGTGACGAGTACTTTGCTGTCATCCTCCTTTTTGCAGGCAAGCAGACCGGCGATCAGTACCAGGCAGATCGTGCAGATCAAAGCATTTTTCATTCAACACCCCTTAAACAATCCGGATTTTATATCCACCTATCTTAAAAATGCAATTCCACATATTTATTACATCACAAAACCGCAGATAGCCGATAAACGCTTTTTTATATCATACCGCCACGAGTTCCATCAAGATATTTCTTATAAAATTCATGAGTTCGCCTTCACGGAGGTTGGTGTTTATGATGATCTGGCCGCCGGGCAGGAGCTTGACGTTCCTGTCCGGGTCCGTAGCCATGCAAAGGAGCCGACGCATGTCCATAGGCGTGTTTTTCGTAACATGCAGGGCGATCCTGTTTTTTGCCTGTTCGACCTTGCGTATCTTGAGGCGCATGAGCAGCGACTTAAGGGCGATCACCTCAAGCAGGTTGAGAAGAGGGGGAGGCATCTGTCCGTACCGGTCTCTCAGCTCCGCCTTCAGGTCGCCAAGCTCGTCTTCATGCCTGACGCGCGCCAGGCGCTTGTACATGAGAAGCTTCTGGGTGGCATCCTCGATGTAATCATCGGGGATAAATGCGTTGACCGGGATGTTGATCTCCGTTGCCGCGTCCTCTTCCGGTTCGGAGCCGCCGTCCGCATTTTTCAGTCTGTTGACCGTTTCTTCGAGCATGTCGCAGTAAAGCTCGAAACCGATCAGGTTTACATTACCCGATTGCTCTTTACCGACAAGGTTGCCCGCTCCCCGTATCTCAAGATCGTAATTGGCGATCTGGAACCCCGATCCGAGGTCGCTCAGTTCTTCCAGGATCTTGAGCCTCAGGTGTGCGTCACGCGTGAGGGCCTCCTCGTCGGGGACAAGGAGGTACGCATACGCCTGCCGGGGGCTTCTGCCGACGCGTCCGCGCAACTGGTAAAGGTCGGCGAGGCCCATCCTGTGGGCGTTGTTGATGAAGATAGTATTGACGTTGGATATGTCGAGGCCGGACTCGATTATGTTCGTGGAAAGCAGGATGTCGTACCTTTTTTCAATAAAGTCGACCATGATCCTCTCAAGCTTCGGGCCGCTCATCTGTCCGTGTGCGACAGCAATACGGGCATCCGGGACAAGGCGCGCGAGATGGTCGTAGATAATGCCGATGTTGTGAATGAAATTGTGAACGAAGAAGACCTGCCCGGACCTTTCCAGTTCATGGCGTATTCCGCGGACCACGACGTTATCATTGAACTTGACAACGGTTGTGCGAACGGCCTGGCGGTCAAGCGGCGGAGTATCAATGACGCTTAAGTCCCTGATGCCTGACGTGGCCATGTAGAGTGTCCGCGGGATCGGGGTCGCGCTCATCGTCAGCACGTCGACCGTCTTGCGGAGAGTTTTGAGCCGCTCCTTGTGCCTGACACCGAACCGGTGCTCCTCGTCGATGATAACAAGGCCGAGGTCGCGGAACGAAACGTCCTTCTGAAGAAGCCTGTGGGTTCCCACAATAATGTCGATCTGCCCGTTGCCGAGCAGCCGGGCCGTTTCGGTCTGTTGCCCGGGTGTCCTGAAACGGGAAAGAACGCCGATCACGATGGGGTAATCGGAGAAGCGTTCGCTGAAGGTTTTGTAGTGCTGCTGCGCTAGGACGGTTGTCGGGACGAGCACGGCTACCTGTTTCCCGTCGAGCACGGCCTTGAACGCCGCCCGCAGGGCAACCTCGGTCTTTCCGAAACCGACATCGCCGCAAATGAGCCTGTCCATGGGCTTCGGGCACTTAAGGTCGGCGAGGACGTCATTTATAGCGTTGATCTGGCCGTCGGTCTCCTCATATTCGAACCGGGATTCCATCTCCCTGAAAAGCTCATCTTCGGGAGGGTAGCTGTGGCCCTGCGCCACCTGCCTCTCGGCGTATATCTCGAGAAGCTCGCCGGCTATGTCCTCAATCTGGCGCCGTACCCGTTTCTTTGTATTGACCCAGAGCCTCGACCCCAGCCGGTCGATCTTAGGCTTAAATTTTTCGCTGCCGATGAATTTCTGGACGAGCTGGAGGTCTTCGACAGGGACATACAGCTTGTCCCCCCCGAGGTATTCGATGAGGAGGAAATCCTTCGTGTAAGCGTTGACGGTCAGCGCGGTAATGCCCCGGTAGATGCCGATGCCGTGGTCCACATGGACGACCCGGTCGCCGGCATTCAGGTCCCTGAATGTGGCGAGGAACTCGTCCTGGCTATCCCATTTCTTCCGGATAACCCGTTTCTTGGGCCCGACTATATCATCTTCTGTCAGGACGATGATGTCTTCCGTCCGGAAACCGCGCCTGACGGGGCCTTCAATGATCCCCCACTCCCGGGTTTTCCCGGGGTAGCCGATCCTGGTCAGCACGGGAAGCACGAGCCCGTAGTTCTCGAAGATCTCCTGCAGCCGCCTCGATTGATGGGCAGTGTTTGCGAACAGGTATACGAAGGGGTAATGAGACCATTCCTTCTGGAGCCTTTCCCTGAGAATATGAAAGATGTGGGTCTTCCGGGCACTGAAGAGCTGTCGCAGGTCGTCGTTGGAAACCGCCCGGACAGTTTTTTGGTCATGGCCCGTACCGGCTATGCCGGAAAAATCTATTTGTCCCGACCTGCCGAGAAATTCGCCCCAGCGCCGGAAAATCTCCGGGCCTTCCTCGGTGAGGGCCTCATGAATGCAGGATGTTCCGGGGTGCGCTACGATAATGTCCGGATCGAGGTAATCGATAATCGTCGCGGAACTGCCTGCCTCCTCGTGCTTCAGACTGCTTACGGCGATCTCGTTGATCTCCTTGTCTGACCTTTGCGTAGCAGCGTTGAAATAACGCAGAGAAAGTATCTGGTCCCCGATAAATTCACATCTGACGGGTTTTTCCGACGCAGGGGGGAAAATGTCTATGATGCTTCCCCGCCTCGCGTATTGCCCCGCTTCGCGAACGAGAGGGGCCAGTTCGAATCCCTTTGCCTCGAGGGCGTCATGTACGTCCTCAACGAAGATCACCTGGCCTACAGCGAGCTTTAGGGCGTCGCCGGACATTGACACGGGCGGGGGCAGAGGACGTGGAAGGCTGGCTGCAGGGAACAATCCGATGAAGCGCTCATCGGTTGTTATCCGGTAAAGGAAGCCGGTCCTTTTTACCCGGTCCTCCTCCTCAAAGAAGCGGTCTTCGTCCGGGGGGAAGTATGCAACGTCCATGTTGCCGTAATATGATATCTCTTCACGCAACAATTCGGCTGATCCCTCGTCTTCATAGAGCACGAGCACTCTTCTGCCGCAATGGGCTATGAGGAAAGATACGAAGGAGCCGCCCTTGCCGGTTATGTAAAGGCATTGGTTGGGAAGGAGGTCATGGGAGGATCTGTTCACGAAGGGTCAAACCACGGTAAATATCATTAAGGATCGGGCAATATCACAATATTCCTGTGGTACTCCCGGAGAACCTGGCCGGGAAAACCGCGGGGCGAGCTCATCTTCCCGGGCGGCAGCCCCCGGGTCCTTTCAGGTCCCATATTATACGCACGGAGGGCCGTTGTGACGTCGTAGAAGCGATGCACCATGTCGGACAATACGCGGACCCCGATCTTTATGTTGGTGCCGGGGTCGTCTGCGGTTTCGTTGCCGTTCCATTGTATCCCCATATCCTGTGCGACGAATTTCGCAAAGACAGGCCTTATCTGCAGAAGGCCGCGAGCGCCCCTCGGCGATACCGCGTCGTGCTGGAAGTTTGACTCCACCTTCATCAGGGCAAGGATAAGCCGGTAATCGATGCCGTATTCCTGCGAGGCGTCATATACTGTGCTGGATATGGCATTCAAATGCTTCGCCTCGATCTCCTCATTCCCGTTCCTGACATGGTCGGCTATATGGTGCCTGATGTTCTGCTGTTTCTGGAAACCGGAGTATACGGCCATCACAGGGATAACGAAGCAGAGAAAAGCCATTGCGAGGAATGATGCAAACCGCGCTTTATGCCACGTGTTCATGACTATGTCATACAACAGATGTTCGAACCATGTCAAACGGGGTATGGCAGACTATCGCCTGTTGTTATTAACTTTTATAAAACGTTTTCCGCATCGTCAGCGTGTTGACGTTGCCCGTTGTTTCATAGGTGACCTCATCCATCACGGAGTGGATTATGTAGAGGCCCATTCCGCGGTGCGGGACGGACTTGATATCGTCCGGATCGAAATCAGGCCTTTTGGGGGTATAGAGATCCATCTTTTTCCCTGTATCACTTATCTTGACGATGACCACACCCGGCCCGTACGAGATGACGACGTTCACGGCGTGCCCTTCCTCGTTCGAGTATGCATGCTGGACCGCATTGTTGATTGCTTCCATAACGCACAGCTCGAGATAGTATGTGTCGATGTCGCTCAATGCAAGGTGTTCGCTCAACCCCCTGATCGCCCGAGAGGCGGCAGAGATGTTATGGAACTTGCTGTCAATAAGGAGATTTATTGTTTTCGGGGAATCTTCAGGCATACTTTTCGTTGAGTGCCTGCACCGCGTCAGATTGCTGCGGGAAAATGCTGAATACGCGGTTCATCCTTGTAAGGTCAAAAAGCTTCATGACTGTTTTCTGTATACAGCACAGGGCCAGATCGCCCTCACCACCGATGGTTTTGAGTGAGGAGACCAATACCCCGAGGCCGCTGGAATCGACAAAATCAACATGGGAAAGGTCAAGCACGATCAGCTTGCTGCCCTCGTTTATCCAGTCAACCATCCTTCCTTTAAATTCCGTCGAAACAGCCGCATCGATCCTGCTGTCGCGAGGAACGACGACCAGCACACTGCCTATCTTCTTTTCTTCAATCTCCATCAGTTATCTCCCCCGGTATGTGCGGAATGTGTGCCGTGCCTCTTGTGCCGTATTCGATGACCGCGATCGATATATCGTCCGGGAAGGGCAGGCCGCGGCAGAAATCGGTGATAGAATGGACAAGCCCGTCCAGGAGCTCATGTACCGTCTTACGGCCTGCGGACCGCAAGGCCGAATACAGGCGCTCCTCCCCGTAGAGGTCCCCCTCGGGGTTCCGGCAATCAAGGACACCGTCTGTAAACAATACGACGCGGTCTGAGGCCTTCAATGATACCTCGCCCTCCTCGAACGGAACGGGCCCGCCAAGGCCGATTATCGTACCTCCCTTATCGAGCAGTTCGATCCCCCCGCCCTTACGGATGAGAACGGGCATCGGGTGCGCCGCGTTGCTGTATGTGAGTACGCCCGTGACGGTGTTCATGATGAGGTACACTATCGTAAAATACCTGCCGAAGCGCTCGATCGGGTATTCCCGGTCAAGCGCTTCCATGAGCGCCCCGGGTGATATTATCCGGTACCCCGGCGTTTCATACGTGCGCTCTTTTGTCAGGCCGTTCCCGTCAGGCTTCAATGTCTGGGAAACGGAGACCGTGATGAGAGCAGCCGGGACCCCGTGCCCGGCGACATCGATCATGTATATGCCGACGTGGTCCTCGTCAAGGCGGATGATATTGAAGATGTCTCCGCCGATCAGGTAGCTGGGCATGAACCTCCAGCCGAACGTGAGGTTCTGGAAATCCGGCACATGGTGGGGCAAAAGGCTCTGCTGTATCCCGGAGGCCGCGTTCAGATCGTCGTCGAGGGCCTTTTGTTTCTCCGTCAACACCCTGTTGGCATCTTTCAACTCACGGGTCAGCTTGCGGATCTTGAGCTGGCTGTCGATGCGGGCGAGCACTTCGGCTTTATCGAAGGGTTTTGTAATGTAATCGTTGCCTCCGCACTCCAGGCCCCGGACCTTGTCCGTTGAATCCGACTTGCCGGAAAGAAAAACGATAGACGTATCGTTGTCTGCATCGCGAATGGCCTTGCACACCGCAAAGCCGTCAATATCGGGCATGACTATATCAAGGAGAACGAGGTCAGGCTTGAAACTTTCCTTTTGTGCCAGGCCTTCCCTCCCATTCGCGGCCTCTTCGACCTCGAAGCGGGACGCCGGCAGCATCCGTTTAAGAAGAATACGGACATCGGGGCTATCGTCAACGATCAGGATCCTGTCTTTCATTTACCCGTAATCATACAGCCGATGGCGTGAATATTCCAAGTTTTTTTCGCCGTATGACCTGACGATCATGGCCCTTTTTCCATTGTGCGGTTGTTGGTGAACGTGTATGATAGTTTCGTGGAGACAGGGGCTTATCAGGAACGGAGGAAGGAAAAAAGGCTTGATATACGTTCTATCAACATGCCCTTTCTCGGCAGCAGGGACGTCGACCATTCCAGTTTTCAATACGTCATTCTCGATCTGAGCAAGAGCGGCATCGGGTTCGCGATCCCGAAATGGGTGGTCAACAGGGAGGGCCTGCGGACAGGCGACACGATAAACTTCAATCTGCCGGTCTTTGTCCAGGGTTCATTCTACAAACAGGGCGACCTTCTGTGGACGAGATGGGACAGGGATATGGAGGCGCAGGTTTGCGGTGCGTCGCTTGTCCGGGCTAAGGCCCCGCTGTACCCGATCTACATCTCGCTCGATGCTGATGCGGTGTCGGTCAGCCTCGAGGATTTTACCGTCAGGGAAGACGCCCTTGTGCACCGTGTCCTGAAAGATACCGCTTTCCTGAAAAAGGGGGTCGAGATATACGTCAGCCATCTTGTGCCCTTCTTTGCGCGGATCGCCAAGTACCCGCCGGAAAAGTACCCTCAGCTGAGAGGCTTCCTGTTTTCGGACATCAGGGAACGGGTCAGGGAGCATTTTAAAAAGCTCGAGGACCTCTACAGGACGATCAATGCCGAAAACCCCGCCCCGGCTGATATTGCAAAATATATCGACCTTGAGGAATTACGGACGACCATCGATTCGGAGATATCCGTTGACGTTTTCATGGCGGTCTTTTCAGATGAGAACATCATGCCGTACCTCAAAGCAATAAAGGACCTCGAACAAAAGTTGTTTTACAACTACAACATCATAGTGCTGCTGTATCTTCATTCGCTGGAATGAGGATTTGAAACTCCTTCCGCGTTCTGCGGTAAAGACCGTTCTACGTTCTGCGTTCTGCGTTGTTTCATT
>ERZ1645192.310-NODE-310-length-38905-cov-11.701364_pt1 | contig 38905 bp, 32 predicted proteins | sample MGYA00575354_ERZ1645192 | MGnify/ENA primary metagenome ERZ1645192 (study PRJEB40844, sample SAMN11349763) | freshwater sediment metagenome | isolation source: river sediment | host: Sediment | place: India: Faizupur Khadar , New Delhi | collected 2017-02-21 ...
ACCCCGTTGACCACCGTCCGCTTCCGGTACTTCTTGACTATGTTCTCTGCCCTTAATATCATGATTGCTCAGTTCAACGATTCAGGAAACGCCGGCCGCCATCTTGGCTTTTTTCTCCATCTTCCTGACGACCCTCCCCGAGATGAGAATGCTCAGCTCATAAAGCAGCAGCAGCGGCACTGCCACCAGAATCTGGCTGAAGATGTCGGGCGGGGTGATGATGGCCGATAACAAAAAGAGTAAAACAATGGCATGTTTACGGTAGGTACGCATGAACCCCGGCGTCAGCAGCCCTACCCTGCTCAGGGAGTAGGAAAAGACCGGCAACAGAAACACCACCCCGGAGGCAAAAACAATGCTCACCACTATGCTGATGTAAGAGGTGATGTTGATCTGGTTGGAAACATCGGGACTGATGGAATAATTTCCGAAGAACTCAATGGAGAGGGGCACGATCAGGTAATAGCCAAATAAAATACCCACAATAAAAAGAAAAGTGGTATAAAAAACAGCCCCTGTGGCCACCTTTTTCTCGTTTTCATAGAGGGCCGGTTTGATGAACTTCCAGAATTCCCAGAAGACCACCGGTGCCGCCAGGATAAGCCCCGCCACCATGGCGGTCCACATCGACATATTGAACTGCCCCGGTAATTTGATGTTGATCAGTTCAATCTCCTTCTGATTGATCCTCAGGGCGTCACTCCCCAGGAATTCAGCCAACCGGGAAAACATCCTGTTGGTCCAGAAATCGGGCGATTTGGGTTTGAAAATGATCTCATGAAAGATGAAATCCTGGATGATAAATGCGAAAATGGCAAGCACAACAATGGCTATCAGGGAACGTATGATATGCCATCTCAACTCTTCCAGATGGTCCAGAAACGACATTTCACCCACTTTTTCCTTTTCCCTGCGTTCCTGATTTTCTATCGCCTTTAATTCTCTATCACTCTTTTTCAGGCCCATCGGCATCGGTCACAATTGTTAAAACACTGCAAATATAGCGACTTCCCCCAAACCGCGCCCGTTACGTTTTGTATAAATATTTCTAAAAATTGTCGGATGCGTTTGTGCATTGGATAACTTTGACTAATTTAGGTAGTTTATTAAAAAATCTGCATTCAAACTTTATCCGGAAAATAACCACTGATGCCAAGAAAGAGTGAATTAACAGAATATCTTCAGAGATATTTCGGTTTTGACAGGTTCAAGGGGGAACAGGAAGCTGCCATCATGAGTGTGCTGGAGGGGCACAACACCTTTGTGTTGATGCCCACAGGAGGAGGCAAATCCCTGATTTATCAGTTACCGGCGGTGATGATGGAAGGGACGGCCCTGGTCATCTCGCCCCTGATCGCGCTGATGAAAAACCAGGTTGACTCCATGCGGGGGATCTCCACCGAAGACAATATTGCCCATTTTCTCAACTCGTCGTTAACGAAGGCCGCCATCCAGGATGTGAAGGATGATGTTCTGGCCGGAAAGACCAAACTGTTGTATGTGGCCCCTGAGTCGCTCACCAAAGAGGAGAATGTCGAGTTCCTGAAGAACATCAAAATATCCTTTTATGCCGTGGATGAGGCCCATTGTATTTCGGAGTGGGGGCATGATTTCAGACCGGAATACCGCCGGATCAGGCCCATTGTCCAGGAAATCGGGGTAGCTCCCGTGGTAGCCCTGACGGCCACAGCCACGGCCAAGGTACAACATGACATCCAGAAAAACCTGGGTATTCTCGACGCCAACGTCTTCAAGGCCTCCTTCAACCGGCCCAACCTCTACTACGAGGTACGCCCCAAGGTGAAACCTGAAAACCAGATCATCCGCTTTATCAAGGAGAACGCGGGTAAATCAGGCATTATTTACTGTCTGAGCCGCAAAAAGGTGGAAGAGCTGGCCGAGACCCTCCGCATCAATGAGATCAAGGTGCTGCCCTACCACGCGGGCATGGATGCCGCCACCCGGAGCCTGAACCAGGATAAGTTCCTGATGGAAGAGGTGGACGTCATGGTGGCCACCATTGCCTTCGGCATGGGCATCGACAAACCCGACGTGCGCTATGTGATCCATTATGATATTCCCAAGAGCCTGGAGGGGTATTACCAGGAGACCGGCCGCGCCGGCCGCGATGGCGGCGAGGGTAAATGCATCACCTTTTACAGCTACAAGGATATCCAGAAACTCGACAAGTTCATGCATGGCAAACCGGTCGCTGAACAGGAAATCGGCCGCCAGCTGCTCCTCGATACCGTCTCCTATGCCGAAACCGCCATCTGCCGCCGTATCATCCTGCTCCACTATTTCGGAGAAAAATATGAAAACGAAAACTGCGGCAACTGCGACAACTGCCTCAACCCCAAAGAGATCATCGAAGCCAGCGACGAGGTGACCCGTGCCCTGGAGGCCATCATGGAGGTGAAGGAGAAATACAAAGCCGAACATATCGCCGACATCCTGGTGGGAAAAACCACTGCCGCCGTCAAATCGTTCCATCACGATGAACTGGAAACCTTTGGCTCGGGCGACGACCACGACGAACATTTCTGGAATGCCGTCTTCCGGCAGTCGATGGTCGCCGGACTGATTTCCAAGGATATCGAAAACTACGGGTTGCTGAAAATCACCCCCGAAGGGCATGAATTCCTCAAGAACCCCCGTCCGTTCCAACTGGTAAAAAACCACCGCTACGAGGATGAAGAGGACGAAGCAGCCGCAGGCGCCCCCGCCGGTGGATCAGGCGGCGATACCGAACTCTTCAACATGCTCAAAGACCTGAGAAAAAGCATCGCGAAAAAACACGACCTTCCTCCTTTTGTCATCTTTCAGGATCCTTCACTGGCCGACATGTCCATCCAGTATCCCATTGACCTCGATGAACTCCAGAAAATCCAGGGCGTCGGCCAGGGAAAAGCCCAACGCTATGGCAAGGAATTCGTCGCCCTGATCAAAAAGTATGTCGAGGAGAACGAAATCGAACGGCCTCAGGACCTGGTCGTCCGCCAGGTCGCCAACAAATCGAAGATGAAGGTCTATATCATCCAGAGTATCGACAGGAAAATCTCGCTGGAAGATATTGCTGAAGCCAAAGGAATCGAATTCCCCGAGCTGCTGACTGAATTGGAAGCCATCGTAAATTCAGGAACCCGCATCAATATCGATTACTATATTAATGAAGTTCTCGATGAAGAACAGCAGGAGGAGATTTTTGACTACTTCCGTGAATCCGAAAACGACTCTGCCGCAGAGGCCCTGGCCGAATTGGGTGGCACCGATTACACGGAAGAGCATGTCCGCCTGATGCGCATCAAGTTCCTCTCCGACATGGGAAACTAACCATTTCCTCCGGAACTTTTTCAAAGCGCCGCACGCTGATATCCTGACAGGAGCGATGGCCTCCCCTGCGCTGAGGCCGCCGGTGAAAGGGGGTCCCATGAGGCTGCTCCACCTCAACACCCCTCTCGTCTCAGGCGAGGCGCCTTTCCTATGACCCGGGATAAGGCGAATGATTCCACAGGGAACTCCTCCCAGAGGGTGCTGCTGATGTAAATTGAAGAATTTTGAATATTTTTGCCCGGAATTTAATGACCCTGAAAAAATAACAGAATATGACAGAATATAAGGTAGCCGATATCGGGCTGGCCGGTTTTGGCCGGAAGGAGATAACCATTGCAGAAAAAGAGATGCCGGGACTGATGGCCATCAGGGAGCGGTACCGTGTCACGCAGCCTTTGAAAGGAGCCCGGATCATGGGTAGCCTGCACATGACGATCCAGACGGCAGTATTGATCGAGACCCTGGCGGCCCTGGGGGCCGAGGTGCGGTGGGCCAGCTGCAACATTTTCTCGACGCAGGACCATGCTGCCGCGGCCATTGCCGCCGCAGGCATTCCCGTTTTTGCCTGGAAGGGGGAGACCCTGGAAGAGTACTGGTGGTGCACCGAGAGGGCCCTTGACTTTGGCAACGGCCAGGGACCTCACCTCATCGTTGACGACGGGGGAGATGCCACCCTGATGGTCCACCGGGGTTACAAGGCCGAAAAAGATCCCTCCATCCTGGAACTTCCCGCCGAAGGAGAGGATGAGAAACAGCTCAACCTGCTGCTCAGGAAGATCCTGGCGGCCACGCCGCACCGCTGGAACCTGGCTGCCGCCGATATCAGGGGGGTTTCCGAAGAGACCACCACCGGTGTGCACCGGCTTTATCAGATGCAGGAAGCCGGGGAACTCCTTTTCCCGGCCATCAATGTCAACGACTCGGTGACCAAGTCGAAATTCGACAACCTGTATGGGTGCCGTGAGTCCCTGGCCGACGGGATCAAAAGGGCCACCGACGTGATGATTGCCGGCAAGGTAGTAGTGGTGGCCGGCTATGGAGACGTGGGTAAAGGGTGTGCCCGCTCCATGCGGGGCTACGGAGCACGCGTCATCGTCACCGAAATAGACCCCATCTGCGCCCTGCAGGCCGCCATGGAAGGCTTCGAGGTGAAAACCATGGAGGAAGCCCTCCCCGAGGGAAATATCTTCGTGACCACCACCGGCAACCGCGATGTGATCACCGGCGAACATATGGCAGCCATGAAAGACCAGGCCATCGTTTGTAATATCGGTCACTTCGACAATGAGATCCAGGTGGCACGCCTCGAAAAATGGCCCGGGATCACCAAAACCAACATCAAGCCGCAGGTCGACCAATACAGCTACCCCGACGGGCATACTATATTTCTACTGGCCGAAGGGCGGCTGGTCAACCTGGGATGTGCCACCGGTCACCCCTCATTTGTGATGAGTAACTCCTTCACCAACCAGACGCTGGCCCAGATAGAGCTGTGGCAGAATAAGCTGGAAACCGGCGTTTACCGGCTTCCCAAACGGCTCGACGAAGAGGTGGCACGCCTTCACCTGCAACAACTGGGAGTTAAACTGACCACCCTCACCAGGGAACAGGCCGACTATCTGGGGGTAGCCCCCGAAGGCCCGTACAAGCCAGAACATTACCGCTATTGACCAGGATGTTGCCAAAGGTGAGGAGCTGCCCTCACCTTCGGCCCATCCCTTCATAGAACCAACCGGGCCCCCTTCCTTTGTGAGGAAAAAGAGCACCGGTTTCAATGCAGAAGAGTGAATCCTGCCGCTGAAACCGCCTTACGCAGGGAAGGCGGTTTCAGTTATAAATCCTGAGGAAGTTGCCGGTCACCGACACATGGTAAGCCTGCAGGGGAAAGGTGGCCGGTCCTTTGGCTGGATAGCCCCCGCCCATGAGGAGAAACTGGGAGTGGCAGCGCGGGCAGGTGGCCACAGGTCCCTCCAGCCCCACCGGGACCTTCGGGTCAATCTCATGGGTGCAGGCCGCATCAAAGGCATACCACGACCCCGGAAACTCACAATAGATGACCACCCCGCCAAAACCCACCCCACGGAAATAAGCCGAATTGCCAGCCACCGTCAGCTCATTCATGATGGCCAGATCGACCGTGAAGGATACCGGAACGTAGGGAATCACCTCATTGCGCTCCTTGTCGCAGGCTGTCACCAAAGCCACAACCAGCACTGCCGTCATGAAAAACTTCCTGATCATTTTCCCGGGTTCCTTATTTTTGCTACCTTTATCTCCAACAAACAACGAAGGTAGCCGTTTTATTTCACAGAACGAACAGAAATTTCCAACCACCCCATGGACGACCTGATCATCATCATACTCACCCTGGCCTTCACGATTCTGGCGGCTGTCAACCAGAACAAGAAGAAGAAGAAACCAGTGCCCGGCCAGGCGCCTGAGCCCGATTTCTGGAAGATGCTTATTCCCGGAAACCAGGAGGACGATGTGTTCGGGCCTGTGGCTGAAGGTGAAAAGGAGCCGGTACTCAGGCGGGAGGCGACCCCGCGGCAGGATCCCTTCCAACAGGGGGAATCCCAGGTCAGACCAGGAAGCCAGGAGGGTGCCGCCTACAGGGTGCCACCCCGGGAAGAGGGATCGAGCGTGCTGACAGGAAAGATCCCCGCGCCCGCTTACCGGAAGAGCAACCCCCCTGATCCGGGCCGTCAACGGCAGGCCCAGGCAGGCCCTGCCCCCAAACGTGGTACCTTCACCGGTGAAGCCCATGATAGCTTCTCCTCCGAAGGACACCGCAACGAAAACCTGGTTTCTGCCACGCCGCGGGAATCCCCTCAGGAAGAGATGGACCACCCTCCCTTTATGGACGATTTCTCACTTCAGAAAGCCGTAATTTACCGGGAAATACTTGATCCCAAATATTTTTAACAACTCCGCACCGGAACTTTTAATTTTTGGGGTAACGTTTTTTTAATTCAAGAAATTGACTATTTTTGTACCAGGAAGAGTCCTGAGACCTCAGGATTCTTTCTCTTTTTTTTAATAGCTATCAAACAAGGAGGAAAAAAATAATGACACGGAGTGTCTATCTCACCCAGGAGGGATTGAAGAAGTTGCGTGAGGAGCTGGAGTTCCTGACGACTATTGAGCGCCCCAAAATATCGAAACAGATCGGGGAGGCCATAGAAAAAGGGGATATTACCGAGAACGCCGAATACGATGCGGCCAAGGATGCCCAGGGACTTCTGGAAGCCAAGATTGCTGGATTACAGGCCAAGATTGCCCATGCCAGAATCATCGATGAATCGAAGATTGATACCAACCAGGTTCAAATCCTGAACAAGGTGACCATCAGGAACCGGAATAACAACGCAGTGATGCAGTACACCATTGTTCCTGAGAGCGAAGCTAACCTGAAGGAGGGAAAGATCTCGGTATCGACGCCCATTGCCCAGGGACTTATGGGCAAGAAAGTGGGTGAAAGTGTGGAGATCAAGGTTCCGGCAGGGGTTATTCATTTTGAGATTGTAGAAATTGCCATCTGAAAATTGCACGACTATGCCATCGGTATTCACCCGTATCATTAACAGTGAAATTCCGGCTTACAAAGTAGCCGAGAACGACGAGTACCTTGCATTTCTTGACATCTCGCCGGTAGCCAAAGGCCATACCCTGGTGGTTCCCAAGAAAGAGGTGGATTATCTATTTGATCTGGATGACGAGACCTACCTGGGGTTGCAGGCCTTTGCCAAAAGAGTGGCCATCGGCCTAAAGAAGGCGATACCCTGTCGCAAGGTGGGTGTGGCTGTACTGGGACTGGAAGTTCCGCACGCCCATATTCATCTTATTCCCATGCAAAGCGAATCTGACCTTTTGAATTTCGGGAAGAAACTCCGGCTGACCCCGGAGGAGTTCGAGGAGATCCGCGAAACGATAGCCGCTCACATCAGCCGCAGGTAAACGCCCCCCGGCAAAGCATAGCGCCCCCCGCCCCGTGAGGCCACTGCGGAGATCTCCTTTCCGGGGAAACTTATTAACAAGACCTGCCCCCGTCGGCCTAAATCAGTACTTTTACATGCCGGAGGATTCCAGGGGTCACCCCGTCAACGGAGTGCCTTTCTCCTTCAGTATGAATTGTTTACCTGATGACTGTCAACGCCATGATACCATTTACACACCTCCATGTCCATTCCCAGTATTCGATTCTCGACGGGGCAGCCAGCATAGAAAGCCTGGTGAACAAGGCCAAGGCCGGCAATATGAAGGCCCTGGCGCTGACCGACCATGGGGCCATGTTCGGCATTAAGGAGTTTCACGTGGCATGCAACAAGGCGGGGATCAAGCCTATCCTGGGGTGCGAGACCTATGTGGCCCAGCGCAGCATGGAAGACCGCTCAGGCAAGGAGGACCGCTCAGGAGATCACCTGGTGCTGCTGGCCAAAAACATCACAGGATACCATAATCTCATCAAGCTGGTCTCCCTGGCCAATATGGAAGGGTTTTATTACAAACCCCGTATTGACAAGGCGACCCTGGAACGCCACTCCGAAGGACTGATGGCCTCCTCGGCCTGTCTCGGCGGAGAGATCCCCTCCCTGCTGGGCGATGGCCGTATCAAGGAGGCGGAAGAGGCGCTGCTCTGGTATCGCCGGGTCTTCGGGGATGATTTTTTTCTGGAGGTGCAACGCCACCCTTCTGACATTCCTGAACTCCGCAGGGAGGTCTATGACCGTCAGGTGGTCGTCAATGCGCTGATTCTCGACCTGGCCCGTAAATATGGGATCAAGGTTATCGCCACCAATGACGTCCATTTCACCGATGCCCAGGATGCCGACGCCCACGATCTGCTGATCTGCCTCAATACCGGCAAGGACCTCGACGACCCCAACAGGATGAGATATACCAAGCAGGAATGGTTCAAGACCACGGAAGAGATGAACCAGCTCTTTGCCGACCTGCCCGAGGCCCTGCAGAATACCATGGAGGTAGCCGACAGGGTCGAAGTCTACGCCATCGACCAGGACCCTATCATGCCGGTCTTTCCCATCCCTGAATCCTTTGGCACCGAAGCAGAATACCGGGCACGCTACAGCGAAGAAGAGCTGATCGCTGAATTTTCGGAAAAGGGCTATCAACGGCTGGGAGGCTATGACAAAGTGGTCAGGATCAAGTTTGAATCGGAGTACCTCCGCCACCTGGTTTACCAGGGGGCTCCCCGGTTCTATGGGAATCCGCTCCCCGAAGATGTGGTGGCGCGCCTCGACTTTGAGCTGGATGTCATCATGAAGATGGGGTATCCGGGGTATTTCCTCATCACCCAGGACTTCATCAATGCAGCCAGAAATATGGGTGTGCTGGTAGGCCCGGGCCGGGGCTCCGCCGCAGGAGCTGCCGTCTCCTACTGCACAGGAATCACCAACATCGACCCCATCCGGCATAACCTCCTCTTTGAACGGTTCCTGAACCCCGAGAGGGTGTCACTGCCCGATGTCGATATCGATTTCGACGATGACGGCCGGCAACAGGTCCTCGATTGGGTCGTCGACAAATATGGCAAAGACAAAGTCGCCCACATCTGCACTTTTGCCACCATGGCCACCAAAATGGCCATCCGCGACGTGGCCCGTGTCCTGAAACTCCCCCTGCCTGAAGCCGACCGGCTCGCCAAACTGGTCCCCGAAGCCCCGAAAATGACCTTTAAAAAGGCCTTCCAGGAAAGCCCCGAACTGAAAAAAGAACGCCAGTCGGCCAATCCACTGATTGCCAAGACCATTCAGTTTGCCGAAATCCTCGAGGGGTCGGTCCGTCAATCAGGGGTTCACGCCTGTGGTATCCTCATCAGCCGTAATCCCCTCACCGACCATATCCCCCTGATGCCCACCAAAGACGATAATCTGCCTACCACCCAGTACGATGGTCGCTTTGTGGAAAACCTGGGATTGCTCAAGATGGACTTCCTGGGGCTCAAGACGCTCTCCATCATCAAGGAGTCGATAGAGAACATCAGGCTCTCCAGGGGAATCACCCTCGATATCGACACGATTCCCTTTGATGACCCCTTAACGTATGAGATGTTCAGTAAAGGGGAGACGACGGCGGTCTTCCAGTTTGAATCGGAAGGGATGAAAAAGCACCTCCGGGAGCTGAAGCCCAACCGTTTCGAAGACCTGGTGGCCATGAATGCCCTCTACCGGCCGGGGCCCATGGATTACATTCCTGAATTCATTGCCCGTAAAAACGGGAAGAAAAAGGTGGAATACGACCTTCCCATGATGGAGGAGTACCTGAGTGAGACCTATGGGATTACGGTCTACCAGGAGCAGGTGATGTTGCTGTCGCGACTGCTGGCCAACTTCACCCGGGGGGAGTCGGATACCCTGCGCAAGGCCATGGGTAAAAAGATGGAAGCCCTGATGGCCAAGCTGAAAGAGCGTTTCGTGGAAGGATGCACCGGGAATCCCCGTTTCATTGAGGAGTGCCGTCAGGTCAATAAGGTTCCCAAGGAGTTGATTGAGAAGATATGGGGGGACTGGGAGTCATTCGCCTCGTATGCCTTTAACAAGTCGCATTCGGTATGTTACGCCCATGTGGCCTACCAGACGGGTTACCTGAAAGCCCACTATCCGGCCGAGTTCATGGCGGCCAACTTAAGCCGTAACCTCAGCCACATCACTGAAATCACCAAGTTCATGCAGGAGTGCCAGCGGATGAAGCTGAATGTCAAGGGGCCCGACATCAACGAGAGCTATGTGAAATTCACCGTGAACCGGCGGGGGGATATCCGTTTTGGGATGGCCGCCGTCAAAGGGGTCGGCGAAGGGGTGGTCAATGATATTGTGGCAGAGCGGAAGAAAGGAGGCGATTTCCGCGATATCTTTGACTTTGCCGAGCGCGTCAACCTGCAGAGCGTCAATAAGAAAACCATTGAAGCCCTGGCTATGGCCGGTGCTTTTGACAGTTTCGGGTCGATCAGGCGGAGCCAGTTTTTCTCCGGGGAGAATGAGAATGACCCGGTCAACTTCATCGAAAGACTGATCCGCTATGGCAGCAAGATCCAGTCTGAATCCCAGTCGATGCAGCAGACCCTCTTCGGCGATTCTGCAGAACATCAGGTCGTCCGCAAACCCGAAATCCCCCCTATCGGCGAATGGCCCCAGCTGGTCCTCCTCGAAAAGGAAAAAGGAGTCATTGGCATTTACCTGACCGCCCACCCGCTCGACGACTACCGCCTGGAATTGGACAACTTCTGCTCCAGGGGGATCGGCCTCAAGGAGATGAACGAACAGATGGAAAAATTCAAAGACCAGGAATTCACCTTCGGAGGAATGGTCACCGAGGCTTCCGAAGGGTTCTCGAAAAACGGCAAACCATACAGCAAGCTGACCCTCTCCGATTATACCGATTCGAAGCAGTTTTTCTTTTTCAACCAGGATTATGTCGAATTTGGGAAATACTGCAAGCCCGGTCTTTTCGTGCTGCTCAAGGGGAAGGTCCAAAAACGGTTCAGTTCGGAAACCCTGGAGTTCCGGGTCACCCATATTGAACTCCTCTCCCAGGTGCGCCGCAACCATATTAAAAGTCTGACGGTGCACCTGCCGCTTTCAGCCATCAGCGAGGGGGTCGTCGAGGAGATGGAGAGGGTGCTTAAAAATAACAAGGGGAATGCCTTATTGAAATTTCAGATCTTCGATGAGGAGAGACAACATTCGGTCCATCTCTTCTCGCGGAACAGCAGGATAGAGGTAAGCAATGACTTTCTCCGTTTTTTTGAGGAGCATCCTGAAATGGCATTTCGTATCAATTGACTATTTTTGCGGGAACCAGTTTTTTTAACTTAACATTTATCATTATGGCTTTGGAAATTACCGATGGAAACTTTAAGGAAACCGTGCTGGCATCAGAGGTCCCGGTCATGCTTGATTTTTGGGCGGCCTGGTGCGGCCCCTGCCGGATGATTGCTCCGTTTGTGGAGGAGATGCACAAGGAGTTTGAAGGGAAAGCTGTGATCGGGAAGGTCGATGTGGATTCCAATCCCGAAGTGGCGGCCACTTACGGGATCAGGAACATCCCTACGGTGTTGTTCATCCGCAACGGTCAGGTGGCCGACAAGCAGGTCGGTGCCTGTCCCAAAGCCACCCTGGTCAATAAACTCAACGCCCTGCTGTAAGCGGGGAACCCTCTTTGAAGAACCTGATCGACATCAGGCAGTTACAGGAGTTTGACAACCTGGAACTGATTGCCCGGGAGGTGGTGGAAGGGTTCATCACCGGCCTTCACCGCAGTCCTTTTCATGGTTTTTCGGTGGAATTTGCGGAGCACAGGTTATACAACCAGGGGGAATCGACCCGGCCTGTCGACTGGAAACTCTATGCCCGCACCGACAAGCTGTTTGTCAAGCAGTATGAGGAGGAGACGAACCTGCGCTGCCAGTTGGTCATTGATACCTCGTCGTCGATGTTGTTTCCCTATGGTAAGGGAAATGATCGGCTGATGAGCAAGCTGGCCTTTTCGGTCTACACGGCGGCAGCGCTGATTCATCTGCTGCGCCGCCAACGGGATGCCTCAGGGCTGACGCTATTCTCAGGGGAGGTGGAGTTCCACTCGCAGCCCCGTCTGGCCCCGGTGCATGCCGAGTTGATGATGAGCCGGCTCTCGGAACTGCTCCAACCAGGGTATGTGCCCCTGAATAAAACCACCCGCACGCCGGAAGTGCTGCACCAGGTCGCTGAGAATATCCACAAGCGGTCACTGGTGGTCCTCTTCAGCGACATGCTCACCCGTGAAGAGGAGGGAGACGTCTTTTCTGCACTTCAGCATCTGCGCTATAACAAGCACGAGGTACTCCTTTTTCATGTCACCGATCACCAGCAGGAGCGCGAATTCAGGTATGCCAACCGTCCGCACCGGTTCATCGACCTGGAAACCGGGGAATCGGTCAGGGTGAACCCCGGGGAGATCAGGGAGACCTACGTGAACCGTGTCAACAGTTATTTCGGAGAGCTGAAAAACAAATGCGGCCAGTACCAGATCGAACTGGTCGAAGCCGACATCCATGCCGGGTTCAGGGAAGTCCTCCTGGCCTACCTGGTCAAACGGAAGAAACTGTGGTGACCTCCGTACATCTTCTGCCCCGGATACATCAGGGTGGGCTGACCTGGTCAAAGGCGATTCCGGAGATAAAACGAAAAATAGGAACTGTAAGAAACTCTAAATAAACACTTGAAGATGAATAGAATCCTTGTTACCGCTGTTGTTCTGGCAGGGCTGCTACTGGCAGGTTTCGGGCCCGCCAGAGTCTATTACAACGAAAAATACCGGCCTCAGTATCATTTCACGCCTGAGAGGAACTACCTGGGCGCACCGGCCGGACTGGTATATCTGGATGGGAAGTACCATTTGTTTTACCAGTACAATCCAAAGGGTTTGGAAGAGGGTTTCAACCATTGGGGTCATGCGGTGAGTTCTGATCTGATCAGGTGGGAGCATTTGCCGGTGGCCTTGTTCCCCGACAACCTGTCGGAAGATAAAGAGTTGTGCACGGTCCTGCCGGGAAGTGTGGTGGTCGACAGTCAGAACCAGCTGGGGCTGCAAAAAGGAGAGTTGCCGGTCCTGCTGGCGTTTTACACCAGTCCGGGCTGCGGGCAGCGCATGGCCTGGAGCAGTGATGGGGGGAACAGCTGGCAGAAATTCAGCGGTAATCCGATTCTTCCCTACGATGAGAAGGACCAGGCCCGTTATCCGAAGGTATTCTTCCATGCGCCCAGCGGGCAGTGGGTGATGATCCTTCACCGCCTGCCCGACAACGACGAGCGGAAACAGGGGTTTTCCTTTTATACCTCCGGGGACCTGCGGGAGTGGCAGTACCGGAGTCATCTGGCAGGATTCACAGGCCGGCCCGACCTGGTAGAACTCCGCCTCAACAACCGGCCCGACGATACCCGCTGGATCATCATCGACGGGAATGGTGATTATGTCATGGGCCGCTTCGATGGCAGTAGTTTTACCCCGGAAAGCATCCGCATGAAATGCGATTATGGCCGCCATTTCAGTGGCGCCACCACCTTCAGTTCTCTCCCCGCGGAAGAGGGCAGGGTGATCCAGATGGCCCTCCTCAGAAATGAAGAGTGGCCCGGTATGCCCTTCCATGGGCAGCTTACCTTCCCCACGGAACTCTCCCTGCGCAAAGCCGGAACCGGCATTTATATGTTCCGGGAACCGGTCAGGGAACTGGTAACTATCCAGGATAAAAGCCTGAAATGGCAAGAGGAAAAACTGATCCCCGGCCTGGGCCAGAATCTGGTTAAAAAAGCCGAAGGGGATGCCCTCCGCATCAAAGGACGCTTCGACCTTAAAAACTGTGAGTCGTTTGGCTTTATGCTTCGCGCCGGCAAGAAAAACCAGGGCGCCGAACTGGTCTACAACGTGAAAAGAGGTACCCTTTCCCTTCTGGGCCAGGCCATCCCCCTGGAACCCGTCGATAATAAAATATACCTCGACATCCTGGTGGACCGTGCCTCCGTCGAGGTCTTCGCCAACAACGGAAAAGCGGCCCTCTCTTCCGTATTGTTCAGCGAAGAGAATGACCGCAGTTATATCCTGGTGAATACAGGTGGGGAAGTCGTCGTCGATGAGCTGGAGATCACCCCTCTCCGCTCGGCCTGGGTCCAGGAGGAGTAAACCCCTGACCAGGGAGGGCGCTTCCCAGATCACCACCACCGGAAGCAGAAGCGTTGCAGTTCCTTTGCAGCCACTCTCCTGCAATGGTTGACCGGCCAGCCCTTAGGAATGGATTATTTCTTCTTGGCAACCAGACTGAAGTCCAGGGTGAAATCATCATAAATCATCTTGTCGCCCAGTCCGGAGAAAAAGGAACCCGAACCATACTTAACATCATACTTGGCCCGGTTAACCACAATCTTTCCTGACGATCTGAGCAGATCTCCTTCGGTGACTGCAGTGGCCCGGAAGGTTACCGGATGGGTAATTCCCTTGATGGTCAGGTTGCCTGTAAAATCATACTCATTTCCAGCTACTTTAACAACTTTAGTCAGGAGAAACGAGGAGACCGGGAATTTCTCCACCGAGAAGAAGTCATCTGACTTGAGGTGCCCCACCAGGCGGGCATTGATACCGGCATCGGTCAGATCCTCACATACGATCGCCTGCATATCCATCACCATGGTGGCGGCGGAAATCGTGTTGTTTTTCACCTCCAGTGTTCCGCTTTTCAAACCAATCGTCCCGTAATGTTCTCCTGTCACCTTCTTGCCATTCCACTTGACCGAACTGCGGCTCTGATCCACTTCATACTGTGCGCCAGGGGCGACCAACGCCAAACCAGCCACCGCCACAAAAACCATTATCAATCGCTTCATACTTTTCATTTTTAAAACCTTTACATTCATTATATCTCCTCATAAGACAACCAGGGGGTTCAAAATGTTCATTTGAAGAAGAAAAAAACTGAACAGATGATCCCGGGAGGCTAAAAAGGAATACTTCCTGGTGTTCATTTTGTCAGGTTTTACGGAAGTTGTATCTTTATGGCGTTCAATCCTGTGGAATTCACAATTTTTACAGAGCCGATATGAGAACGATGCTAAAGAGGCCGACGGATGATGATACGGATCTTTCCGGTTTTTTACTTTTCAAGAAGCTGACAGACGAAGAGCTGAACCGGTTGAATTTTGAAAAGAGTTGTTCTTCATACAGGAAAGGGACGATAGTATACCGGGAGGGGAGTCGTCTGACGGGGTTCTATTGTGTGACCAGGGGGATTATCAAGGTATTCAAGACGGGCATAGATGGCAAGGAGCAGATCATCCGCTTTGCCAAACGGGGGGAGATCATCGCCTACCGGTCGCTGCTGAGTCAGGAGCTGGCCTGTACCACGGCCAAGGTGATCGAGGAGGCGGTATTGTGTCATGTGCCCTATCAGACGCTGCTTTATCTCATTCAGAACAACTGGCAGTTTTCGCACCACATGCTGCAGATCGTCTGCCGCGAGTTGCGTGAGGCCAACGATTATATTACCGATATCGCCCAGAAGTCGGTCAGGGAGCGGCTGGCGGAGGTATTGCTCCTGTTGAAGGAGAATTTTGACCTCGACCACCAGAACACCCTGCAGATATCCCTGACCCGGGAGGAGCTGGCCAACATGGTAGGAACGGCCACTGAATCGGTGATCAGATTGCTGTCGGAATTCCGCCAGGATAACCTGATTGAGCTTCAGGGCAGGAAAATTAAATTTCTCAACACATCAGGTCTCCGCAAGGTTGCCGGGATATAATCCTGAATCTTCCGGCGCATTAATAAAAAGCGATGCAGACACGCCATTCCGACCGTTTGCTCTATTTCAGGGAGCAGGAATATACCACAAGCAAATATGTACTTCCGTTGATCGGGGGGGAGGATTTTGTGACCCCCGGGATGCGTATTCTGGAGGTGGGATGCGGCGAAGGGGGGAATCTGAAGCCCTTTCTGGAGCGGGGATGCCTGGTGACCGGGGTAGACCTCTCCACCAATAAAATCACGCTGGCCCGTGATTTTTACGCCACCATTCCCGGCGGTGAAAGGGTGGAGCTGATTTGCGATGACATCTATCATCTGAGGCCGCCGGCAGAAAAATACGATGTGATCTTCATGCGTGATGTCATTGAGCACATCCATGACCAGGAGCGTTTTCTGTTGTTCATCAGGCAGTTTATGCATGCAGAGAGCCGGTTTTTCCTGGCCTTTCCGCCCTGGCAGAATCCTTTTGGGGGTCATCAGCAGATTTGCCGGAACCGGTTGTTGGCGCGGCTACCGTGGATTCATCTGTTACCGGCACGCCTCTACCGGAGGCTTCTTCGTGCCGGAGGTGAAACGCCTGCGACCGTGGAAAGCCTGGAAGAAATCAGGGCCACGCGGCTCACCATTGAGCGGTTTGAAGCCCTCTTCACAAAAACAGGGTATCATTGTGTCCACAGAAAACTCTTCCTGGTCAATCCCAACTACGAGGTCAAGTTCGGGTTCCGTCCCAGGCGGCAGTGTCCACTGCTGGCCGCCATTCCCCGGCTGAGGAATTTCCTGACCACTTCGGTCTATTACACCCTGGTTACCGCGCCAGCCACTCCTCGGGGTTAAGTTTCTGGCTCTCCTTCCAGATCTGGAACTTGAGAATGGTTTTGTTGCCGTCATTGGCATCGGTGAAAACAGTCCCCAGTTTCTGCCTGACGGCAACAGCGTCTCCCTTTTTGACCACCACATCGACCAGGTTGGAATAAACGGTCAGGTAAGGACCATGGCGTAGGATGACGGCCATGTTGCCCCCGGTGATCCCGAAGACCCGGCTTACCTCCCCCTTGAAGACCGCCCGGGCCTGGGTGCCCTGTTCCGTGGTGATGTTGACCCCGTTGTTATTGACCGTCACATTGGTTAATACCGGATGGGGATGGATACCGAATTTCTCGGTAATGACGCCCCGTTCCACGGGCCAGGGAATCCTCCGTTTGTTCTGCTCGAAATCTGATCCTGCCAGCTTCTGCTCAGGAGTCATGGCCAGGCCCTCCTTGCCCGTGGCGGTGGTCTTGCGTGCCTCCTCCTCTATGATCCGCTGGATCTCTTTTTCCAGTTGCTGTTCAACGCGGCGCTGCTGAGCCAGCTTATTGCGCAGATCATTTTTCTGCTGCTGTAACTCCCGGGCGATGGTGTTCTGCCGGTTTTTCTGCTCAGCCAGGCGGCGGCTTTCAGCCACCTGGGCCGTCATCACCGTGGAGCGGGCTTGCTGTTGGTTCTCCAGGTCCATCGTCTTTCGCGACAATATCGCCTGAATAGAGGCGATGGTCTCAGCCTGCCGGCGGCGGTAATCAGCATATTGCCTCACATAGGCCAGCCGGCGGTACGCCTGGTTAAAACTGTCGGCGGTAAGAAAAAAAAGAAGCTTGTCATAGGCATGGCGGTTCTTCCATGCAAAACGCACCATCATGGCATACTCCTCCCTGATCTTTTCCAGGTCAGCAGTAAGCATCTGCACGACAGTCGTATTATCATCGATCAGCCCCTGAAGCAGGGATACCTCCGTGGCCATGGTGTTGATGAGCTGGTTACGCTGATCGATCTGACTGCTGAGCAGCCTCAGCTTGCCCAGGGTAGCCTTCTGATTCTGGTCTACCTTACCCAGGAGCTCGTTGGTATACCTGATCTCTTCGGCTGCCGACTCCTTCTTCTTGCGCAGCTCCTCGAGCGACTGCGCGTGACCTCCCACCCCACCAAGCAGCAGCCACAAGAGGAGAAGAAATGACGGTATGAGACGCTTAAAAACCATTGCCCTAATTTAAGGAAACCCTTTCATACTTTTCAGGGATCTTCAGGGAAACAAATACACTGTCGTTTGTTGAAAACCCGCTCATCCGGGCGTTGATGGCCAGCCGGGAGCCCGGAACCGATACCACCAGTCCAAGTGCACCCGGGTAATATTTGTTGCCCGTCAGTTCATAATCGCCAAAACGCATTTCTGCCTGCCGGGGGGTCTGTTTGTCTTCGAGGGTCATCTTTCGAATCACAATCAGTTCCGGGTCGAAGTAGAAGGTTTGAACCACCTGAGGTTCTTCCTTCCGGCGCATATAGCGTTCAACGCGCTCATCCTTCCCCTTCTCCTCCAGTTTGGCCAGTTTAGAGGCCTCCTCAGGCTGAAGCACGTACATCCCCTCCTCAATGCGGGTCGAATATTCGCGCAACGCCCTGGCGTTATCGAAAAGGGAGAAGATATTGGCCGAAATGACGGCCTGGACGGCCTGAAAATCGAGGGAGATCCCCATCATGCGGCTGAAGGGTTCATAACCCCCGGCATACCATGACTTGTCGAAATAATTGACATAGACGACGCTGTCGGGGGTAAGCATGATCCGGGCCACCAGGAGGTTGAGCTTGGACACCGAGAACAGAACCGACTGATCCTTCACGGCCTGTATCCCGGCCCGGAAGGTAGTCCGGCTTTCCCCGTTCTCCACTTCAATGTTGATTTTCTTAATGGTAAAAGTGGTATAATCGAAACTGTTGTCGAGGGCCTTTTTATAGAGTTTCACGGCACTGAGCGGCCTGAGCCTGGCCTCAGGGACCATCTCAGGGGTTTTGCAGGCCTGAAAAAGGGCGGCCATCACCATCACCCCAAGGAGAAGCAGGGGAAAACGTACCACAGGGCGCTTCACTTTACTCTTCAATAAATTTCTTCTCACTGATCTTCTGTTTCAGCAGCTTCGATTCTGACCCCAGGTCGAGGGCTTTCTGCCATTGGGTCAGGGCCTCTTCCGTTTTTCCCAGCATGATGAGGATATCGCCGTAATGTTCTATCAGGGTAGGATTTTGCTCTTCAGAATGCGAGAGGGCCGTCTCCATGTAAAAGCGGGCCAGGGAGTAGTTTTTCTTTTTGAAGAGGACCCAGGCATAGGTATCGAGGTAAGTGGCATTATCGGGGAAATGCTCGATCACCTTGCCGCTGAGCCGTTCAGCCTTTTCCAGATCCCTGTTGGCCAGGGAGAGGTAATAGGCATAGTTGTTCATGGCGATGTAATTCTCCTGGTTGAAGGTGAGGGCCTCATCGAAGAGGGCAAAGGCCTCATCGAGCCGATTCAGTTTATAGAGGGCTTCCCCCCTGAGAAACACCATCTGCCCCTGCAGCATCTTGTTGTCCACCACCAAGTTGAGCCCCTCTTCCACGATGGTGGCCGCCTCGTTGTAGCGTGACAGTTGCAGGGCGCCAATCGCCCTGAAGAAATAAAACTGGGCCTGGTTAGGGAAGAGTTCCAGGGCTTGTCCGCCATGGTCGAAGAGGGCCTGCCAGTCCATAAGATCATTATCGAGGTAGAGCAGTTGTTCCCAGATGGCAAAATCGTTGACCCCGCTTGCCAGCACTTTCAGCAATTGTTCCCGGGCTTCCGGGCTCCGGTCATTGCGGATCAGGTACTCGGCATAAATGGAGTAAATCCGGTAGTCGCCTTCATATTTCTCAGCCAGGAGCCTGATGAGTTCCTCATTCTGTTCTGGACGGAGGGGCATTTCGGCATTCTGGCCGGTATGAAGCAGGTAAAGCTGCAGTTTCGTCTCCAGGTCCACCCCATCGTTCCGGAAGCCATCGAGGGTATAATTCCAGGCTTTGGTGGTATCGCCCTCTTCGAGGTAAAAGGAAGCCAGGGAGAAGTTGACAAATCCGTTGGTGGGATCCAGTTCGAGGATTTTCAGGTAATTTTTGAGGGCATTGGCCTTGTCGCCCTGTTCTTTGTACAGGTCGGCCAGCAAACCGTAATAGCGGGGGTCGCCAGGATTGGAGGCGATCAGCCGGTTAACCTCTCCGAAAGCCTCCTTCACCCGGCCGGCTTCCAGGAGCATCTCCTGCTTGGCCATCGAAATCTGGTCGTTGATGCCGGTCTTTTTTTCCAGCTCGTTGAAAGCACGCAGGGCATCGTCGGTTTTTTTGGCTTTACCCAGCTCAATGGCTTTCATGTAAAGGTACTCCTCACTGTCGGGTTCCATTTTAGCCAGTTGGTCAAAGAGGGCGGCGGCTTCGGCATTTTTGCCCGTCTGCTGCCAGATGCGCGCCAGCAGCAACTTGTACCATTTATTGGAAGGATAGAGGGTGATGGCCTTCTCCAGGAGGAGGGAAGCACTGGTGAGGTCGTTGTTCATCAGGTGGAGGTTGGCCAGCTCATACATGGCTGCCGACGAGTTGGGATCAATCTCCAGGCAGGAAGAGAGCAGGGAGACGGCCTTCTGGGGGTTACCCACCATTTTCTGCTTGAGGGCTTCGATGAAGAGGTATTCAAACTGCTTTTTCTTCTCCCCGGAAACGGCATTCTGCAGGGAATCGCTCTCCTGGCTTTTCACGGCTGCCTTCCGGGGTGCCGAACAGGAGGCCATGATCCCTACCAGCAGAACGGCGATCCATATACTTTTTTTTTCCATGTGATCAGTTTTTTCCGGTATGACCGAAACCCCCTTCGCCCCTGGCCGTCTGCGCCAGTTGTTCTGTCAGGGTCCATTCCACCTTCGCGTGAGAGGCCACTACCATCTGGCAGATACGGTCGCCATTGCGGATCGTAAAGGCTTCGGAGGAGAGATTGACCAGGATGACGCAAATCTCACCGCGGTAGTCGGCGTCGATGGTTCCGGGAGCATTCAGGACCGTGATCCCCTTCTGAAGGGCCAATCCGCTGCGCGGCCTGATCTGGGCTTCGTACCCTACGGGAATCTCCACATAAAGGCCCGTGGGGATCAGTTTCCTTTCCAAAGGGTTCATAACCACCTCTTCCTGAAGAAAAGCCCTCAGGTCCATCCCCGCAGAATGGGGCGTCCCATAAGCCGGCAAGGGGTTCCCCGAAAGGTTAACAATCTTAACTTCCATAGAATCATCTGTAAAAGGCGCAAAGATAGGGAAATCGCCTGAAAAGAAGGGGATATTAACAATTATTATAGATGCCAGTACCGTGCGTATGATGCAGCAAAATCGCTATCTTTATCCCATTATTCAGTTGTGAAACAGGCATGACCTTTCATCTCAACCTCTACCACCATTTCGGCAAGGGTTTATTCGAGTGCTGGATGTGCTGAGCCGGCACGAGCCGGGGTATTCCATTGGGCGGAATCCCTCCTCTTACGCTACCACGCCCTGCTGTTTCCTGTTTTACTCACCACAATAATCACCAGATGACAGGCCTTATCTTTGATATCAAACGGTTTGCCGTCCACGACGGGCCGGGAATCCGAACGACGGTATTCCTGAAGGGGTGTCCCCTGCATTGCCGTTGGTGCCACAACCCGGAGGGGCAGAGTCAGACGCCTTGTATTTCAGAAAGGAAGGTTCATCTCGACGGCAGGGAATATGTGGAAGAGGAGGTCACAGGCCGGTGGGTGAGCGGTGCTGAGGTGATGGATGAGGTGATCAGGGAGCGGCTGGTCATGGAGGAGAGTGGGGGCGGGGTGACCTTCTCAGGAGGTGAACCCCTGATGCAGGCCGGATTTCTGACGGAATTGCTGGGCGCCTCCCGGAGAGAGGGATTACACACGACCGTCGATACTTCGGGATATGCCAGCCGCAGCGCTCTGGAGGCGGCAGCCCCGCTCACCGATCTGTTTCTTTACGACCTCAAGCTGATCGATGACGCGGCGCACCGGCGCCATACCGGATGCTCCAACGCTATGATCCTCTCTAATTTCAGGTGGCTGGCCTGTCAGGGAAAAACGCTGAGGGTGAGGATCCCTCTGATCAGGGGCCTCACGGCCACCCCAGAAAATACCAGGGCCATCGCCGGCTTCCTCCTTTCCTGTGGCACTCCCCTCCCCCAGATCGACCTGCTCCCCTACCACCGCACCGGCTCCCATAAATATGAGAAGCTGGGGATCCCCTGCCATATGCCTCCGAAAGCGGCGGAACTCACCGCCGCGGAGGTAGATGAAATTGCCGCTCTTTTCAGGGAGCAGGGATTTATGGTCAGAACAGGAGGGTAACCCTGGCCAATGCATGCCGTAAAAAAGTCCCGCAGAAAGGAGCTTCAGAGGATCAACAACAACGCATAACATATAGTTTATCTTACCTCATATCAACAACAAAGAGATGATGACACCCAGGATACAAAAACTAAGAGAGGAGAGTTTAAATGCGGTGCCCCGGATATCGGCAGAGCGGGGGCTGCTGGTGACCCGTTTTTACAGGGATCACCTCTCCTTTGGTGATGCGGTGCCGGTACAGCGGGCCAAGGCCTTTCGTTATATATTGGAGAACAAGGAGATATGCATCAATGGCGGGGAGTTGGTGGTAGGAGAGCGGGGGCCTGCCCCCAAGGCGACGCCCACCTATCCGGAGATCAATGTGCACAGCCTTCAGGATCTGGAGATCCTTGACAGCCGGGAGAAGGTGTGGTTCCGTGTGGATGCGGCCACCCGGAAGGCTTTTGAGGAGGAGATCATTCCCTTCTGGAAGGGGCGTTCTAACCGCGACCGGATCATGGCGGCCATGGTGCCGGAGTGGAAGGAGGCCTATGCTGCCGGCATCTTCACGGAGTTCATGGAGCAGAGGGCCCCTGGGCATACCGTGGCGGGCGGAAAGATCTACCATAAGGGTATGCTGGATATCATCGCCGATGTGGACCAGGCCATGGAGCAGCTCGATTTCCTTACAGATGTGCGGGCCCATGCCCGGCAGGAAGAGCTCAGGGCCATGCGGATAGCCGCTGAAGCTCTCATCGGTTACGCAGAGCGGCATGCGCGAAGGCTGGAGGAGATGGCACAAACGGAGGAAGAGGCCTCCCGCGCCGCTGAACTCCGCCACATGGCTGCCGTCTGCCGGCGGGTACCTGCCCATGCCCCCTCCTCCTTTCATGAAGCCCTCCAGTACTACTGGTTTGTCCATCTGGGGGTCATCACCGAACTTAACCCCTGGGATAGCTTCAACCCGGGGCGCCTCGACCAGCACCTGATGCCCTTCTATGAGAAGGAGATCCACCAGGGGACCCTCACCCGCGATCAGGCGGTAGAACTCCTCCAGTCGTTCTGGATCAAATTCAACAACCACCCTGCTCCCCCGAAGGTGGGGATCACCGCCCTCGAGAGCAATACCTACACCGATTTTGCCTTGATCAACGTGGGAGGGGTCAAGGAGGACGGCTCCGACGGGGTCAATGAGATGAGTTATATTCTTTTGGAGGTCATCGAGGAGATGCGGCTATTACAGCCCAGTTCCATGGTGCAGTTGAGCAAGAAAAACCCCGACCGCTTCATCGACCGGGCCGTGAAGATTGTTAAAACAGGGTTCGGGCAGCCCTCTGTTTTCAACACCGACGCCATCATCCAGGAGCTCATGCGCCAGGGCAAGGAGATCACCGATGCCCGCAACGGGGGCGCCAGCGGATGCGTCGAAAGCGGCGCCTTTGGCACCGAAAGCTATATCCTCACCGGCTATTTCAACCTGCCCAAGATATTGGAGGTGACCCTTCACAATGGCGTCGACCCCCGCACCGGCCGGAAAATAGGGCTTTCAACGGGCGAACCGGAAACCCTCACCTCATGGGAAAAACTGATGGAGGCTTTCCGGCGGCAGGTGAACCACTTCGCCGGCATCAAGATCAGAGGCAGTAACCACATCGAATCGATTTTCATGGAGCATGTTCCCACGCCATTTCTGTCGCTGATCATCGACGACTGTGTGGCGCGGGGTACCGATTACCTCTGTGGGGGAGCCCGTTACAATACCAATTACATCCAGGGGGTGGGCCTGGGCACCCTCACCGACAGCCTGACGGCCCTTCAAAAGGTAGTCTTCGGGGAGGGTGCGATGCCCCTGGCACAGTTCAGGGATGCCCTGGCGGCCGATTTCGAAGGCCATGAGGAGCTTCGTTACCGGCTGGTGTACAAAATGCCCAAATATGGGAACGACGACCCGGAGGCGGACCATCATCTTTCAGAAGCTTTCGAAATCTATTACCAGGCGGTCAACGGCCATACCTCCCCGCGGGGGGCGACCTACAGGATCAACTTGCTGCCCACCACCTGCCATATCTACTTCGGGAGTGTCCTGGGAGCCAGTGCCGACGGCAGAAAGGCCGGCCAGCCTGTATCAGAGGGGATCTCCCCCGTTCAGGGGGCCGACACCCGGGGCCCCTCGGCCGTCATCCGGTCGGCAGCCAAAATAGACCACCTCCGCACCGGAGGAACCCTGCTGAACCAGAAATTCACCCCCTCCTTTTTCAACGATGATGAAGCCATCAGAAAGGTATCACAACTGGTGCGCAGCTATTTCAGGATGGATGGGCATCATATCCAGTTCAACGTGGTGGACGCCGCCACCCTGCGCGATGCCCGGAAGCATCCCGAAAATTACCGCGACCTCATCGTGAGAGTGGCCGGCTACAGCGATTACTTCAACGACCTGGGGGCTGACCTCCAGGAGGAGATCATCCACCGCACCGAACACGGAACCGTGGAATGACCCCCCTGACCGGGTACCTGCAATCCATTACTGCTCTGACGTTAACCGGCTTGTAGCACTGTAGGCCCGATCCTCAGGTAGGTATCCCAGATTCTGTGAAGCGCTGTGATCTCTTCCCGCAGTGCATGGAGTGAACCATTTTTGATGGATGGATATTTGACTACTTTTGCACAAATTTCCCACATGAAGGTGATGTTACGCATATTAGTACTGGTCATGGCCCCCCTGGCCGCTTCGGCAGCCCCTGCCAAGGGGCTCGATGGCCATTCCATCGCCGGCCTTCTGATGGCCCTGACCCTGCCCATAGCCCTCTATTTCTTCATCCGCTGGCTCAAAAACCGGGGCAAAACCCCTTCAGGAAAAATAAAGAGCGCCCAAAAGAGAAAATACACCATCGCCCTGGAGAAAAATAAACTGTACTATCCTGATTATCTTCTTCTCAAGGTCACCAACAGTGGAAATTGTGATGTCGACCTCGACCGCCCCCTCCTGACCTTCAGCAATATATGGTTGAAGCGCAACTTCCGGATCAAGGGGACTAACCTCTACCATTTTTACCCTGTACTCCTGGAACCAGGGAAAACGCATGAATTCACCATTGATCTGGCCCCATTTTACCGTTATGACCGCCGGCTGATAAGATTTCCCAGGGTAACGGTATCGGTCCGTGAGGTCGGGTCCAGGCGGGCGGTCTCACAAAGTGTGATGCTCCGGAAAACCCTGTTACGCTGACCATGAGGAACTGGCACTTCAACCATATCGATTTCTCGACCTATCCCCATTATACAAAGGGGGATCTGGGGGTGAGCCGTACAGCGGAGAAGACGCATTTCCGGCTGTGGGCCCCCACGGCCAGGATGGTGGACCTGAGGCTTTACGCAGAGGGAAAGGGAGGAAAGCCGGTGAAGGTCATCGCCATGGAGCGATCAGAAGGAGGTACCTGGTACCATGAGGAACCCTGTGACCTGGAAGGGGTCTATTATACTTTCCAGGTCAACGACGGAGAGTGGCTCCATGAGGGTCCCGGTCCTTACGCCCGGGCCGTGGGCGTCAATGGCCACAGGGGAATGGTGGTCGACCTGGCATCGACCAACCCACTGGGGTGGGATAAGGACAAAGGTCCCCGGCTCAGGGCTTTCACCGACTGGATCATCTACGAAACCCATGTCAGGGATTTCTCAATCTCCCCCTGTTCAGGCATCCGGCATAAAGGAAAATACCTGGGATTTACGGAAGAAGATACGACCACTCCTTCCGGAGAAAAAACGGGGCTCTCCTATCTCCAGGAGCTGGGCATTACCCATGTTCATCTATTGCCTGTCAATGATTTTCAGACCGTAGACGAGGAGTTTCCGGCGCTGAAATACAACTGGGGGTATGATCCCCAGAACTTTAATGCCCCGGAGGGGTCCTATGCCACGGATCCCAATGACGGGCGGGTTCGCATCAGGGAACTGAAGATGCTGGTGAAAGCCCTCCATGACCACGGCATCGGGGTCATCCTCGACGTGGTCTACAACCATACCTGGCTCACCAAAGGGTCGGTCTTCAACCAGACGGTCCCGGGCTATTACTACCGCCAGAACCCTGATGGTTCTTTTTCCAATGCGTCGGGTTGCGGCAATGAGATCGCCACTGAGCGCTTCATGGTGCGTAAATTCATCATCGACTCGCTGAAATACTGGATCCGGGAGTATCATATCGACGGATTCCGTTTTGATCTGATGGGGATTTTTGACAATGAGACCATGCGGCATATCCGTTATGAAATAGACAAGAAGGATCCGGGGATTTTCCTTTATGGGGAGGGGTGGACGGGGGGTCCATCGCCGATGCCGGAATTCCGGAGGGCCGTAAAGAAAAACATCTCTCATCTGCCGGGAATCGCTGCCTTTTGCGACGATATGCGGGATGCACTCAAGGGGAACCATGGTCATAAGGGGAGCCTGGGTTTTGTCAGCGGGCTGGCCTTGCGGGAGGAGGCGATAAAGTTTGCGGTGGTGGGAGCCACCTGGCACCCCCAGATCGTTTACAGTTATGTGGAGAGCTCTCCGGAGCCGTGGGCTGCCGAGCCCTCCCAGTGCATCAATTATGTAGCCTGCCACGACAATTACACCCTCTATGACAAGCTGGCGATGAGCCGCCCCGGGGCCTCTGACGAAGAACTCCGTCAGATGGTGAAACTGGCCGGGGCAGTGATCCTCACCTCCCAGGGGGTTCCCTTTCTCCATGCGGGCATGGAATTCTGCCGCTCTAAGGAGGGCCATGGCAACTCCTACCAGTCTTCCGACATCATCAACCAGATCGACTGGTGTGACCGCCGGACCTATGCCGACGTCAACGACTATTACTTCCGCCTGATCAGACTGCGCCGGAACCACCCCCTTTTCAGAATCAGCCAGGCCGAGCTCATCCGCAAAAACCTCTCCTTCTGCATCAAATACAAGGTGGGCGTGGTCACCTATTGTCTCAAAGGAAAAAATACAGGCGACAGCTGGGAACAGGCCATCGTGATTTTCAACGGCAACAGGGAGGAAGTCAGGGTGGAGGTTCCATTGCAGAAGTACAGGATCATTGCCCGCGGGGAGCATATCGACGAGTTGTCGGCCGAGACCACCGAAGGAGGAGAGGTGGCGGTACCCCCCGTCTCCATGATGCTACTGGCCCGCTGATCTGTTGGGGGCTGCCATCAGTCAGTGCGTACGTTTCCTGATCATGTCATCATGAAAAGTCAAGTCCGCTGATCAGAAAGGGGCTTTCCGTAGGTTCTGCAGGCTTATCCTGAAGCCTTCACTTTGAGTCTACTGTCCACTGATCAGAACGCCGCCAGCAAAAGGTCGATATCCTTGACCGGAAGATTGAACTGATCTCCCACATCCTTACTGGTAAGAATGCCCCGGTAGAGGTAAACCCCTTTGCGGAAGCCGCGTGACGATTTGATATAGTGGTCGATGCCGCCGTTTTCGCCAATGGCGAGCAGCTCAGGGATAAGGATATTGCTCAGTGAGATGGAAGCAGTTCGGGCGACGAGGGAGGGAATGTTGGGCACGCAGTAATGGACTACCCCTTTGTTCCGGAAGACCGGGTTATTGAGGTCGGTAAGGTGTGACGTCTCAAAGCATCCGCCCTGGCTGGCATTCAGGTCGATGATGATAGCGCCCTCCTTGACATGACGGACCATCTCGGCAGTGACCCTGAAGGCCGGTGTTTCGTTGAAAGGCTGGGCCCCCACGACGGCATCGGCCGAAAGGAGGGCTTTTTTCAGCACCTTGGGGTAAAACACCGAGGTGAAGATCTGCCGGCCCAGTTTCTCCTCCAGGCGGCTGAGCCGCTCTACCGATGTGTCGAAAACCTTCACGATGATCCCCAGTCCGAGGGCCGCACGGGCCGCAAACTCAGCCGCCGTACCCGAACCAATGATCACCAGCTCTGCCGGTGTGATCCCTGTGACATTGCCGAAGAGCACCCCCTTGCCTCCTCTTGAATTGCTCAGATATTCACTGGCAATGGTGATGGAGGTGATCCCCGATATCTGGCTCATCTGATGCACAAAGGGAAGGAACCCCTCCTCATTTTCAAGGTATTCATAGGCGATGCAGGTCATCTTTTTCTGCATGAGCTTCTCAATGGACTCAGAGCAGTGCGACTGGAGTTGCATATTGGAGATGATGACCTGTCCTACTCTGAGCATTCCTGTTTCCTCCGCATCAAAGGGGGCCACCCTCAGGATGATGTCGCACTGCATCACCTCTTCTCTTTTTTCCACGATCCTGGCTCCGGCTTCGGAGTATTCCTTGTCGCTATAGCTGGCCTGTCGGCCGGCACCCGTCTCCATCCAGATCTCATGGCCGTGCGATACCAGCAGGTCAACGGCCTGGGGCGTCAGGGGAACCCTGTATTCCACCTTATGAAGATCGGAGGGAATACCTATAACAATTTTCTTCTCCCGCTGTCGCAACTCCAGCATCTCCTCGCGGGGCAACAGCATACTCCCGGAAATCGGCATCCCTGTTCTGCTTTTCTCTTTTCCTGTCATGATATCAGCTTCTGTTCGCCTCTGAAAGTTACATCCAAATGGTGACTTTTCAAAATGATCAGCGGGAGGGTCAGAGAACCCCGGGCGGCCCTGTCCGGCATCATGCTTCCACAGCCCGCGCCCTGAGCCGGCGGGTCCCTTCACTCTCTTCTTCCAGAATCACCTCCGTATGGGGTGAGGGTAATAACCCGGCGACCTTCTCGGGCCACTCAATCAGGCAGTAATGGCCACTGTAGAAATAATCCTCATACCCCAGGTCATACACTTCGGAAAGTGCTTTCAGCCGGTAGAAATCAAAATGAAAAAGGGAGTCCCCGGAATGGGTATGGTACTCGTTGATGATGGCAAAGGTCGGACTGGTGACGATGTCCTCCGAGCCGAGGAGCAGGCAGACCTCCCTTATGAAAGTGGTTTTTCCGGCCCCCATGGAACCGTAGAAGGCAAAAACCCGTTCGTCAGGAAAAGCACTGATCAGCGCGGCGGCAGCCTCTGGCAGCTCCCGCAGGGTCAAATGGTTTCTCTCAAACATTGATAGTGGTTTGATGCAATAATACAAAAATATGGTTAATTTTACCACAAAAATTAATTAGCAATCGATTATGAAAATTCCTGAAAATCTGAAATTTACCCGTGATCATGAATGGATTCGCGTTCAGGGGGAAATGGCCGTTGTCGGCATTACCGATTTCGCACAGGGAGAATTGGGCGATGTGGTTTTCGTAGAAATTGAGACCGAAGGGGAGAGCCTGGAGAAGGGGGAGATTTTTGGAACCGTGGAGGCCGTCAAGACGGTATCGGACCTTTTCATGCCGGTATCTGGCGAGGTCATGGAAATCAACGAGGCCCTTACCACTCATCCTGAGTTGGTCAATAAGGATCCTTACGGTGAGGGATGGATGATAAAAGTGAAAATGACGGATGAGGGAGATCTGGCAGAATTGCTGACGCCCGACGCCTACCGTCAGATGATAGAGGCATAAAAAAACGCCCCGGCTCTCCGGGGCGTTTTTGTTGATTAACAAACCCTATCTTATTATCCGCATTTAGACGATCCACACGACATACAGACCAGGCATCCTTCCTGGTAAACGACTTCATTAGATCCACATTCGCCGCAATGGGCATCTTCGGCCACGGTGCCGTTGGGGATGTATTTCTTGAGGGCCCTGGCCACACCAGCCTTCCATGAATTGATGGTTTCATTGTCGAGCTGAAGACTGGTTACCAGTTCCACTACCTTATGGATGGGCATTCCGTGGCGGAGCACCCCGGAAATCAGCTTGGCATAATTCCAGTAAACAGGATTAAACTTGTAGGAGAGTCCTTCTATGGTCGTTTTATACCCCCGTTTGTTGATATACTGGAAGTCATAACGGGAAGTCTCATCGTCTTCCCAGTTTTTAATGATATAACCCTTGGTGACCGAACGGGGCAGCAGGATGCCATCTTCATCATCGCTCAGACCGGTAAAGATCTCATAGGGCATATTTTCGATCAGTCCGATAAAGGCCACCCAGTTGTCTTTGTTGTTTCTGAACCTGACCACATCAGCCTCAAGGATTTCAGGTCTTTTGGTGGGGAAACCCGCGGGTTTCTTTTTATCCTCTTTTTTATCGGAAATGAGAACCCCCGACCGGGAGCCGTCACGGTAAACGGTCACCCCCTTGCAACCGCTTTTCCAGGCTTCAAAGAAGAGTTTTCCTACCAGTTCTTCAGACACATGTGACGGCAGGTTGATAGTGACGCTGATGGAATGGTCGACCCATTTCTGGATCCGCCCCTGCATATGAACCTTAGCAACCCAGTCGACATCATTGGAGGTGGCCTGGTAGTAAGGCGAACGGCTCACCAGTTCGTCGAGTTCTTCCTGGGAGTACTTTCTGGTCACATCATGGCCGTTGACTTCCATCCAGGTCTTGAATTTATGATGGAAGACGGTATATTCCTCCCAATGGTCTCCTACTTCATCGATAAAGTCGACCCTGACATCTTTGTCATTGGGGTTGACTTTACGGCGGCGGCGGTAAACGGGCATGAAGACCGGTTCGATTCCCGAGGTGGTCTGGGTCATCAGGCTGGTCGTTCCCGTGGGTGCAATGGTGAGCAGGGCAATATTACGCCGGCCAAAGCGGGTCATCTCCTCGTACAACCCGGGATCTGCGACCCTGATCCGGCGAATCAGAGGGTTGTTTTTCTCCCGCTCGGTACTGTAGATGGCAAAGGCCCCCCTGTCGGCAGCCAGGTGCACCGAAGAACGGTAGGCCTCCAGGGCAACCGTCTTGTGGACCTCCTCCGAGAAATCGGTGGCATCCTCGCTGCCATATTTCAGGCCGAGGGCCGCCAGCATATCCCCTTCAGCGGTGATGCCGATACCGGTACGCCTTCCTTCTTCCGCCTTCCTGCGGATGTTAAGCCACAAATTCCGCTCTACCAGCTTGATCTCATCGCTTTCCGGGTCATCTTGAATCTTCTGAAGAATGGCATCGATCTTCTCAAGTTCCAGATCGATGATATCGTCCATCATGCGCTGAGCCACATGAATGTGCTGTTTGAAAAGTTTGAAGTCAAAACGCGCCTCCTGCGTGAAGGGTTTATCCACATAGGAATAGAGGTTGATGGCGATCAGACGGCAACTGTCATATGGACAGAGGGGTATTTCCCCGCAGGGGTTGGTGGAAACGGTGCGGTAGCCCAAATCGGCATAACAGTCAGGGATCGACTCCCTGATAATAGTATCCCAGAAAAGAATGCCGGGTTCCGCCGATTTCCAGGCATTATGGACAATCTTTTTCCAGAGATCGCCGGCGTTGATCTCCTGGCTGTAGAGGACATTTTCGCCGGAGATGGGGTAATGCTGAACATAATTCTCCCCACTGCTGACGGCCTGCATGAAATCGTCATGGAGTTTCACCGACACATTAGCCCCGGTGACCTTTCCCTGCTCCAGCTTGGCATCGATGAATTTTTCGGCATCGGGATGCTTGATAGAGACCGAGAGCATCAGCGCCCCGCGCCGCCCATCCTGGGCGACCTCACGGGTCGAATTGGAATAACGCTCCATAAAGGGCACGATCCCCGTGGAGGTAAGGGCAGAATTCTTGACCGGTGATCCTTTGGGACGGATATGAGAGAGGTCGTGCCCTACGCCTCCCCGCCGCTTCATCAGTTGTACCTGTTCCTGGTCCACCTTCATAATGCCACCGTAAGAATCAGAATTGCCGTTGTTCCCCACCACAAAGCAATTGGAAAGGGAGGCAATCTGAAAATTGTTGCCAATACCCGTCATCGGCCCCCCCTGGGGAACGATATATTTGAAGTCCTTCAGCGTATGGTAAATCTGCCTCGCTGAAAGGGGATGGGGGTATTTCTGCTCCATCCGGGCCATCTCCCGCGCCAGCCGCCAGTGCATATCGTCGGGCGTCAACTCGTAAATATTCCCGTAGGAATCCTTCAACGCATACTTGTTGACCCACACCCTGGCAGCCAGATCATCACCCTTAAAATAACGCAATGAAGCCTGGTAAGCTTCCTCCTGGGAATATGTCTTCACAGCCGCCGGGGCCTCAACAACCTCTTCTTTTTCTGACATGGCAAAATAATATTATGGTTTGAAAGTCACTTCTCTTATTAATCTCCTGTATTTCCGTCCAAAACCGTTTTTTCATAGCGTCCGGTTTTCATACTGCAAGATATAGCTGACGCTTTAATTTTGGAAATCTTTTTAAATCAAAAATAAAAAAGTTATCAACTTTTTTATGTTAGTTGACTGATTTACTGATTTTTATGATTTTCTCCGGATCGAAAAGTTGACAAAAACGGGAATTTCCCATATAAAATTCACGGCGATTTGCCAAACAAAAAAGAGACAATCGGGGGAAGAATTATGAGTCAGTTTCCAACAACCGCAGGAGGGGTTGTGCCGGCTTCAGGGAAGACGGTGGTCAGGATTTTCAGGGTAGCGCCGAGGTTATTTTTGACATAGGAAGAAGCGGTCAGGCGGGCTTTTTGCATCGTCTCCGGAAGGGAGGTGAGTCCGGAAAGCCTGGCCATAAAGGCTTCGGTAGTGGTGATAGGAAATGCAGCACCCAATTCGGTCAGTTGAACAGCTTCCCTGAATTTAGTGTAGTTGGGGCCGAAGAAGAGAGGGAGACCATAGGTCGCTGCTTCCAGAATATTGTGAATTCCTACCCCGAATCCCCCTCCGATATAAGCGATGGTTCCATATTGATAGATCGAGGAGAGGAGCCCCACCGAATCGATGACCAGCACATCGAACTGGTCAATATTGGAGGTATTGGCCTGGCTATAAAGAAGGGAAGGAGTTTTCAACATCCTGGTGAGCCTGTTGATATTGGCAGGGGTGACCTCATGTGGGGCGATGATGAATTTCCATCCCCGGGAGGCCTCAATAAATGGCATAAGGAGTTCTTCATCTGGTTTCCAGGTACTTCCGGCTACCAGCAGCAGCTTACCAGCGCAAAACTTTTCAACAAGGGGCAGGGGTTGTGAACTTTTTGACAGGGTAGCCACCCGGTCAAAGCGGGTATCTCCGGTCACGGTGCATTGGTTGATATCAACGCTGCGGAGCAGAAGGGCCGAGGCTTCATCCTGCACAAAGAGATGCGTGAAACCGGCCAGCACCTGCCGGTACCAACAGCCCCAGGGCGACTCCTCAAAAAAGGATTGGTTTTTCCGGAAGATGCCCGAAACCAGGTAAACAGGAATCCCCGCCTCATGGAGGGTATTGAGGTGATGAAACCAGAATTCATATTTAACAAAGAAGACCGCTTCGGGCTGAAGCAGGTCAGCAAAAATGCGGGCATTGCGGCGGGTATCGAAGGGGAGATAAGTGACGATATCGGCCAGGGGGTAGTTTTTACGGATCTCATACCCTGAGGGGGAGAAAAAGGTCAGGGCGATCTTCAGCGCAGGGAGCTCTTTCCGCAGTGCTTCGATGAGGGGCCGGCCCTGTTCGAATTCACCCAGCGAAGCACAATGGACCCATACATACTTTTCGCCGGGGAGCCGCTTTTGACGGAGCTGTTCCTGCCAGTTCCTTCTCCCGGCCACCATCTGCCTGGCCTTCAGATGAAATGGTGCGGCTGCCCTGATGGCCAGATGGTAGAAGAAGAGGGCAATATCATAGAGTAAAGTCATAGCCGGTTGATTTGAGTGCAAAATAATAAAGAATAATGCAAATTGTGTCTGTCAAAGCGGAGGGAATGGCGGGAATCTGAAGAAGGGGGCCCTGCCGGCGCCCTGATGGAGGTCAACCTGCAGCGAATCGATTATCTTTGCACCTCTCAAGTGTTGCGATGGATTTGGACAGGAACATAGAAATCATGGCCCCGGTGGGCTCCTATGAGTCGCTGATGGCGGCCATCCAGGGGGGGGCCGGGTCGGTATACTTCGGGGTGGAACACCTCAATATGAGGGCCCGTTCGGCCCATAATTTCACATTGGCCGATATGAGCCGCATCGCCACCACCGCGGCCTCGCATGGGGTGAAGAGCTATCTGACCCTCAACACCGAAGTCTTTGACAATGAGACGGAGCTGGTGGGGCAGATCTTGAAGGCCGCTAAGGATGCCGGTATTTCAGCCGTCATTGCGGCCGATCCGGCGGTCATCCTGCAAGCCCGGGAGATCGATCTGGAGGTCCATATGTCAACGCAGGTGAACATCACCAATTTTGAGGCGGTGAAATTCTACTCCCGTTTGGCCGACGTGATGGTCCTGGCCAGGGAGACCAACCTGGGCCGGGTGCACGAAATCGCTGACAAGATCAGGGAACAGGAGTTGACCGGTCCTTCAGGCCGGCCCATACGCCTGGAGATGTTTGTCCACGGTGCCCTCTGCATGGCCATCAGCGGCAAATGCTATCTCAGTCTTCACGAGATGAACGCCTCGGCCAACCGGGGCAACTGCCTGCAGACCTGCCGGCGGGGTTATACCGTCACCGACAAGGAGACCGGGGCGGAGCTGGAAGTGGACAACGCATACATCATGTCACCCAAAGACCTGAAAACCATTCACTTTCTCAACAAGATCCTGGATGCGGGGGTATCGGTGCTCAAGATCGAGGGGCGGGCCCGTGCACCCGAGTACGTGAAAACCACCGTAGTGTGTTACCGCGAAGCCGTGGAAGCCTGGAAAACAAGTACCTTCACCGACGAAAAGATCCGCGACTGGGATGCCCGCCTGGCCTCTGTCTTCAACAGGGGTTTCTGGAACGGTTACTACCTGGGACAGCGACTGGGCGAATGGAGCCACAACTATGGCTCCCAGGCCACGCGGCGGAAGATCTACCTGGGTAAGGCCACCAATTACTTCCCCAAAATCGGAGTGGCCGAATTCAGGCTCGAATCAGCCCCCCTGGCTGCCGGGGAACAACTCCTGATAACCGGCCCCACCACCGGCGTAGTGGAACTCACCGCCCACGAAATTCGTACCGGCACCAACCCGGTGGCCCTGGCCCCGAAAGGAAGCTACGTCTCGGTGGCCGTCCCCGTCAAAATCAGGAAAAATGATAAATTATTCAGGTGGTCAGATGCTAAAACCACCGACGGAAACGTTCATACCTAAAATTTTCATACCTTTCCGCTGCTTTCTGGCGATTTTAAAACTTCATTTATGAAACGAATACTGACTTCCGGCACGATGATTCTGTGGTTTCTGCTGCCCGCCCTCTGGGTATCCGGTCAGAACACCCTCAAGCTAAGGATCAGCGGTACCTCCACCCGTTTTATGAGCGAACCTCAGGGCACCGAAATCGCCCATCCTGATATCGCCACACTGCTCGTGGGCGGAACCAGCACAGTGACCGAATTTGTGCACAAAGGGAACATGGGCTTTGAAGCCGAACTGATGATGTCGCTCACCAACAAGGTTTATGTGGGGCTGGAAGTAGGGCAGGATTTCTTATCGGGCCAAAACGATGCTCCCGGCCTTTATAATTTTCAGTTTACCGACCAGCTTCAGCTCTTCAAGGAAACCACCATTGACGATCAGGTGATCACACAATATCTTCTGACGCAGGCCCCTTTGAAATACAACACCAACCTGCTCAACTTTATCGGGAACCTGCGTATTTACCCTGCCCCCGATGGCCGGTTCAGGCCCTTCATCAAGGTGAGTGCAGGGATGGCCCTGGTGGCCACGGAGCTCGCCCTGAAAACACCCCCTCAACTGGAGGAAAACCAGAATGGGATCACCCCTCTGCCCACGGTCCTCTTCTCGCGGGGTACCCAGGATGCCCCCAAGGGACGGGAAGCAGCCCTGGTGGTGGGGGCCGGACTAGGATTCGAGTTACAGGTGACGGACCGGATTGCCCTCTATGCCGATGGCTCTTACCGGCTGATTAATTCGGCTATCCTCGACGGAAAACCCAACTTCGACTGGAAACCAAATCCCGATTGGAACGAAACGAATCCCGACTATGATCCCGACTATCAATGGACATACGGAACGGAGGATAAGCGGGGTAGCCTGGAGTCATTCAATACCCGCACCAATATCGGCAAGCTCTCCTTCGGCATCGTCTATACACTTGGCAATAACCTCAATGTCACCGGAGGTGGTGGAAAAGGACGCCAGATCGGCGCTGGTTCCAGTAAAAGCCTGCCCTACCTTCCCTTCTTCAAGCTAAAAAGGCTCTAAGGGGCTTGCCCTACCCTCTCTTCTTCAAGCCGATAAGGCTCTAAACGACCTGCCCTACCTTCTCTTCTTCAAGCCGAAAAGGCTCTAAGGGGCCTGCTGTTTGACGGTGGTCAATGGGTATTTCCTATCTGAAGGCGTGCGTTGGTCGCGCTATACCAGGCTGCGGCCACCGCGGCATAGGAATAGCATTCCCGGGGCCTGATCACACCGGTGTGAAAGGCAGCGACTTCCATTTGCCGGAGGATCTGTACTTCAGAATGCATGAATCCGCTGTTAAAGGCGGTAGCGTAGAAACGAAGACGTGACAGGGGTTCAAGGCTGGAAAGTTGGGGAAACCGGTGGTCAAGAATCCTGAGGATGGCCAGAACATACTGGTACTGGGAGCGGGAGTCTTCGAGTTCACTGAGAATAGCCTCCCGTTTTTCCTTTTCCTTGAGGCCACGGTGAAGCCTGTGGAAGCGGAGGTCCAATTCCCGGGGCCCATGTTTATGGAGTTCCCGCAGTACCGCCTCCGCACAGGAGGGTTTGATCTGAAACCGGCCTACTGAGAAATCGGCATATTCATCGCCATAATGGACATAAAGGGCCTTGAGGAGGGTGATCTCCATGCGGTTACGGAGGGCGTCGTAGCGCACCAGTTCGGGAAAAACGACCGCTGCTGCCAGATGAGGATCAACGCCGGCTTCCCGAGCAGCAGCATCCATCCAGGAGGCATTTTCCTCCATAAAAGCAGCAGCCTTTTGCCAGTGCCTGTCAAAAACAACCCTGAAATCAGGCGACGCCCCAGAATCGGGGGGGCAGGAAAAAGAAGACACCCGCCCATGAGGCCCCTCCTCGGGCAAAAAGACAGGGGGTCTTCCCCAGGTGAACCGGTCAACAGACAAGGGACGAGGATGGGCCATGGAATGGAGGGGCAGAAAACCTGACAGAAGAACACAGGCTATCCGGCAGATCCACCCTCTTCCCTTCATCTTCCGGAGATCAGAAGGGGTGAGAAGATTTCAGAATGGCGTTTCTCTGGGGTGAGAAATAGAAGAAACTGATCACCTCCCTGCCATCAACCACCTCACGATAGGGCGAAAAGATCCCGTTACATTCCCTGCCGTCGCTGAATTTCAGCGTTCCGTTGTCATAAGAGCAAAAGATCTTGTTATCACTGGAAAGCCAGAAGTTCTGCATATCATAATAGCCAGTCAGGTTGGCCTTATCAAAGATTTTGTTTCCGGCCAGGTCGGTGATGCCGTTCAGGGTGACCCATACAATCATGTTTCTTTTGATGGTGGAGGAGAGTTCAGCCCCCATGGGGACTTCCTCGGAAGCTCCGGCCACATTGGTCACCAGTTTGGGCGTCATGTCCATATTGGCAATCTTCATCGCCTCAGCAGCCATCTTTTCCTGATTGGCCATGGCAATGGCCATCTTCTCCTGGTCGGTCTTGGCTTGCTCCATTTTCCTGGCCAGCTCAGCCATGCCGGGATCCTCTTTGTAGACCTCCGTGACCACCAGTGCTGCGAACTCCGTCGCGGCATCATTGAGGACAAAAGAGTGAATGCCGGCATAGGGACCATAGCTCTTGCCCCCTGCCCTGATGGTTAAGGCCTCACCCGACCGGCTGATGTATTGGGGATAGGTCACGAGCAACTCATCCTCGCTCATCGTACCGCCGGCATTCAGGCTGCCAAAACCCTTCACCGCAGGATCATCCCCCTTGAAAGGGCCCTCCGTGGCTCCGCCATTTCCCCTCCTGATATAATATTTGCCTTCAGCCTTATGGTATAACAGGATATTGCCGTCGCGGATGTGAATAGAGACCTCATTGGCGGCCACTTTAAACCCTTTGCCAAATTCAAAGACCACCGGGTCGTCGTCGGAAGCACAATTGGATACGCTCCCGGAGCCTCCCTCTCCTTGGCTCCCCTCCTGCTCCACACCCAGGACTTTCTCAACCATCTTGTTCTTCACCTTGTTCATGAGTCCCCCCAGCTGCGCTGAAGCAACAAAACCGGAACACAGCAAAATCCCGGTCGCAAGGACAAAAATCACTAATTTTTTCATATCGCCGAGTTTATATACTTAATGATAAGTCATTTGAGGTATCAGGGGCTGCCGGGAGATTATTCCGGCAGCTCCTGCTGTTGCGCAGTGGTCTGCCGCAGGCGGGTAAGGTGAGCTGGCTGCTGCAGGCCGGTGAAGTGGCAACTGCATCAGTCCGGAATCAGAAGGCTCCCGGTCAGTTAAAGACGATATCAGCCGGAATATCAAAGCGGCCGGCAGGCATCTCCGCGTTCTCGGTAAGCGTGACGGCTTCCATAACCATACGGGAAGTCGCCATTTCAAGTTCCATTTTCAGGGGAATACCCTTGTAAACCCAATAATCCCCCTTTATGTTAAACTCCTTATTATCGACCGAATAGCGGATACACTCCCTCTCCAGGAAGGTCTCCTTGCCCTGTTCCTTCAGGTTCCAGGCTTTAATCACCTCATCGGAGAGCTGGCTGAAATTGAGCTGACTGGAACCCGCCAGGGCCGGCGCCTTGAAACCGGTTTTCATTTTGGGATCGAAATTCCACGTCTGCCCTTCTTTGGTCACACTCAGATTACGGGTGGTGGTCCCCATGACATCCATGGTAGTTTCCGTCGCCTCCATCTGACCATGATCATCAAACCAGAGGGTTTGGGAGGCCCCGAAGCCCATCATGTCGGACTTGTACTCAACAATGGCCGACTTCAACTCATACTTTCCATTGATTTCACTCTTGGCTGCAGTCTCCTCCTTTCCGGCAGGAGCAGGTTTTCGGTTGCAGGAAATCACCACCAGCGCGAGGAGAATTCCCATCAGTGTTGCTCTCATCAGAAATGTTATTTGGTCAATTATTATGTAAATATAAATAAAATCTCAATTCCGGCGTCTGACTCCATTTTTCA
>ERZ1645192.311-NODE-311-length-38888-cov-22.128782_pt1 | contig 38888 bp, 36 predicted proteins | sample MGYA00575354_ERZ1645192 | MGnify/ENA primary metagenome ERZ1645192 (study PRJEB40844, sample SAMN11349763) | freshwater sediment metagenome | isolation source: river sediment | host: Sediment | place: India: Faizupur Khadar , New Delhi | collected 2017-02-21 ...
CCTGATTTACGACGAAGCCCTCAGCCAGCAGGAGTTTACCGTGGAGCTGGGCCTGCTCGAAGACCAGGCTCTACTACTCAGCCGAATGGCCCTTAAAAATAATTCAGAGCACCCTATCTTCCCTGAGCGCCTGACAATCTTCGACACGCAAAATTTGCGCTTCGGAGCCGCAGTACCCGACACGGAGGCACAGCTGTGCTTCTACAGTAACGGCTGGCAATCCTGGTCACCTGCGGCTGTTTACCAACCGGCTGACCGTCAACAGCGCACGCGCCTGGGCTTCTTAACTGAACCCATGATTAACAATTCGGGAACGCCAGTTTTTCATCAACGCGGTCATTTTTCCTCCGATATGTTCGCCCTGCTCGGGGATCGCAGCAGTGGGTGTGGCATTGTGGCCGGTTTTTTGTCACAGAAAGAACAATTTGGTTCGCTGACCGCCCAGCTGACCCATCCGCCCCAGATGCAGATGTGGGCCGATGCAGATCGCGTGCTGCTGGCCCCCGGCTCTCAGCTGGTCAGTGATTGGGCGGCGATTGGGTTTACCAACCTGGCCTCTCCCGCTCCTTTCGCCGTCTATCTGCAGGCAGCTGCGCGCGAAAACCACGCGCGCATCCCGCCGGAGGCGCCCCTCGGCTGGTGTTCCTGGTACCAATACTTCACCAAAATCGATGAGCGTGTGCTCAGAGCCAACTTGCAGGAAGTGACCGCCCATGCAAGCGAACTGCCGCTCAACTTGTTTCAAATTGACGATGGCTACGAGCAAAGTGTCGGCAATTGGTTTGAATTCAATGAGCGCTTCCCGCATGGGCTTGGACAACTCTCGGCTGAAATCCGCCAAGCCGGCCTCACCCCTGGCATCTGGCTGGCCCCGTTCATCCTGCAGCGCAACTCTCCCATCATCAAACGGCACCCCGAGTGGCTGCTGCGCAATAGGCGCGGCCGGCCGGTGAATGCTGGCTTTGGCTGGAACACGCTCACCACCGCTTTTGACCTGACCAACCCCGAAGCGCTGGAATACACGCGCGCTGTGATCCGTAAGGCGGTCAGTGAATGGGGCTTCCCCTACTTGAAGCTGGATTTTTTGTACGCGGCAGCCCTCCCCGGAAAACATGCTGACCCGACCCGTACCCGCGCCCAGGTTCTGCGCACAGGGTTGGAGGCAATCCGCCAGGAGGCCGGCCCAGACGCTACCTTGTTGGGCTGTGGCTGCCCCCTCGGCAGTGCGATCGGGATCGTCGACCTGATGCGCATCAGCGAAGACGTCGCACCCAGCTGGGAGCCAAATTTCATGGGGCTGCGCTTCCCTTTTCGGAAGGAACCCAGCATGCCTTGCGCCCGCAATGCCATTCAAAACATCCTCACCCGGGCAGATTTGGACCAGTACTGGTGGCGCAATGACCCGGATTGTTTGCTGGTCCGACCAGATTCCGAACTCAGCCTGGCAGAAGTGCAGACACTGGCCACCACCATCGCAATAACCGGCGGAGCGCTGCTGCTTTCAGACGACCTGACCCGCCTGCCGGCAGAGCGCCTGCACATCGCGCAGAGCCTGATGCCGCCCCTGCAGTCTGCGGCCCAGATTAGGGGTCGCTTTGCAGCAAACCCGCCCAGCAACCTGTTGCAGAAGTTGACCAGCCCGGCCGGCGAATATTGGCTGCTGGCGCTTTTCAATTGGTCTGCAAAACCAGCCGATCTGACCTTCATCCCGGCCGAATGGGGATTCGACCCGGCTCAGGAGTGGATAGGGCGCGAATTTTGGACTGGTGAGGTTTTCACAATCCGCAGCGGCCGGTTAGATTTTAGGAGCGTAGCCGCCCATGGCTGCCGGCTTTTCGGACTTCGCCCGCTTGACGGGCAGCCGCTCTACCTGGGCAGCGATATTCATTTTTCACAAGGGATGGAAGTCAGCCGCTGGGCATGGAACGGGGATAGCCTGGAATTGACTTTGGACGTAAGCCGTGCCGCCCAGGGGAGCTGTATGATCTACTGCCCAGATGCTCCGACTGCGATCGAACAGGACGGCCAGCCACTCAGCATCGAAGCGCTGCCCGGGCAGCTGCTCCGCCTGCCTCTCAGTCTGCCGGATATGGATCCAATCATCCTGCACTTTAAATAAACAGAGAGGCTGCCGGCGTGACAGCCTCTCCAGTCTATGTTTAGGAAAACCGGTTACTTCTTTTCAGCTTCTGGGGCAACCGCTTCCGATTCGATTTTGCGGGCTTCCTTGCGCTTCTTTGCGCCTTTGACGATGAAGTAAACAACCAAACCCAACGGGATCAGGAAGGGCAGGCAGTAGATTCCGAACCAAATCAGGCCCGACCCGATGGCTTGCAGGGTTACGATAAGCTGCTGCACGGCCTTTTTGGCGGTCCCTTCCGGCTTCCAACCGGCAATCTCAATCGGTTGCACGGAAGCTTCGGCAACAAACGAAACCGTCAGTGACGAGAGAGCTGAGGACTCTTCCAGGTATTTAATATGGCCTTCCAAAACCTCAATCTCCTCACGAACCCTGGTCAGCTCGTTGAAAACTTTTAGGGTGGCGTCAAGATCGGTGGTATTGTCCAAAAGCTCTGTCAGTTGGGCTTCCGCAGCTTCAAGGTTGCGCAGGCGCGACTGCGAGTCGACATAGTCCGAAGTGACATCTTCACCGGAGACGCTTTCGCTGATGATGCCATCTTTTCCGCTGGCTGACATGAGACGGACTTTCGCCATCACCTCTTCCAGCCGTTCCGCGGGTACCCGCACTGTAATGGATGCCCGCCGGAAGGTAATCCCCTGCGGGTTAGTTTCGGACCAACTATTGGAAAACACGACATAACCGCCCATAGAATTAGCCAAGGCGGAAAGTTCCGCCATTGCGTCCTCCGGGGTCACAACGGCAACTTCCATCTCAGCGCGGCGGATCACCAGACGATCTTGGGACTGTTCTTCTGCACCAGGGATCGCCGCCCCGGCAATTTCGGCCTCTGTGGCAGTGCTGTTGTTCTTGTCATCATAGCCATAATCCACAGCTGGGGCTTCCGTTGGAGCGACCATTTGATCATTGGCCTGTGCACAGGCACTCAGTACCAGCAGCGCGCACAAACTGACAACAAACAATTTCGTTTTCATCTCTTCTCCTCATCAATAACCTGGGCATGCGCTAATCGCATCTATCTCACTTACCTATAGACGCCAAATTTACACTTTTGTTCCCCTACCCAAGATCGCTGGCGGGCTTTCAATCCCCTTGGAAAAGGCGCTTGCCAAAGTAAGCTGGCAGTCCGCGCTTGATGATGCGCTCGGCCACGCTGTCAATGTCGTAGCTCACCCGTTGAAACTGCCAGATTTGCTCTTCATCATCATAGATCACAAAAGAGGCTTTAGGGTTATGATCGCGGGGCTGCCCAACCGAACCCGGGTTAAGCATAAACCGCTTCTGGGAACGCCACATATCAGCATGCGCAGGCAGCAAGGCTAACGGTTTGGCTGGCTTGTTTTCTATAAAAATCATCGGTACATGCGAGTGACCAAAGAGGCAAATCTGGGTGTCGTATGCATCAAAGTTGGCCTCTGCCACCGAGTAGCTGAGCATATATTCCCAGATCGGGTTGCGTGGGCTGCCGTGAGCAAAAGATACCTCCCCGAGGGCTGTGCGTACATCCAACAGCTCCAAAAAATCTCTGCTCTCCTGAGTAAGCATGTTTGCTTGCTGCTCAATGGCCAGGCGCGCTCCGTCATTAAAAGCGTTGAGGTCCAAGAACCCCATAATGGCAGCATCGTGGTTACCCATAATCGAGGTCACTTCCGGCAGCGTTCGGATGAGTGCGATGCATTCATTGGGGTCCGGGCCATATCCCACAATATCCCCCAGGCACCAGACGCGCTCAAACTGACCGGCAGCGGCAATCACTGCTTCCAGTGCTGTCAGATTAGAATGAACGTCAGAGATTACCAGTGTTCGCATCTGACATCAGGGGATGCGGAAGTTAAACACCCACTCCCCGGCCTCAGTCGCCACATCAGAAGTGATTCCAATCAGCGCCATCCAGGTGTTGCCCGGTTTTAGCGGAAAAACTTGACCCTGAGCATCAAAAAATTGCAGCGGTTTGTCCGGGTCGGTGGCTTTCCAGGTCACCTCAAAAGCCTGACCATCGCGGAATATTGTGGCGGTCTGACCTTCTTGATTATCGCGGAGGGTCATGTCATGCAAAACTGTGGTGTACTCGGTCACATATGTGTTGAGCACAATCACGTTAGAGAAGGCCAGTTGTTCACCGGTGATGCGGTCTACCAACGGGATCATGATATATCCCTGGGTCGGGTCTTCCGTCCAGCGCAGATATTTGCCACTGGTCGGGTCATACACCCATTCACTCATGGTGTAGTCGGTATATTTCACCCAGGCATCATCGCCCGGCTGACCGCCTTCCGGAACTTTTTCATCAAAGCGCATGCCAGTCAAATCTTCTGCCCCGGTATCGGCGCCAGTTGACTTGAAGTAGCGTGTCAGAGCGGCTGAGTCCCCATACACCGTGGTCACCCAGTGGTGCCCATCATCACAGATGCCCGGGCAAAGTCCCTCGGCAAGGGTCCGTCCGGGGAGCAGCTCATAAATCACCGGAAGCACATTCTCTTCATTGCCGCCTGAGTAGCCCAACACCGCCTGATAGAGACGCGCCAGTTGGCCATCTACCCGCCGGACGGAGCGCACGGGGTTAACCTGAGTGCAGTCCTGCCCGTAATACAAGGCTGCAAAACGGTTAGAGCCTGCGCCAATGTAATATTCAAAAACAATATCGGCGAATGAAAGCCCGGAATGGGGCCGTCCTTCCACCGGAAAATTGGAGACTTTAATGAGCACCGGCCGGCGGTCCAAAATTTCGGCATCGCTTACGGCTAAACCGGTCAGCGGGTTCACTCCCGCAGGGAATTGATCCGGTCCAACTGAAGTGGAAGGCTCGGGCGTGGCTGTCGGCTCAGGGGTCGGGGTGGGCGAAGGCGCTGGTGTCGCCGTGTCGGTGGCGTTTTCGCTCGCCATTGCCGTCAAGGTTTGATAAACCGCAGTCTGCTGAGAATCCGTCAGGGTTGGGGTAGTCTGCCCGCCGCAGCCAGCCAGCAGCAGGGCTGCGACGCTGAGAACCATTAAGAATCGCTTTGTCATAGGATGTTCCTCCGTCCCCGTTATTCTACTCCATCCCCAAGCTGGCAGGCCTGCCGCCTGCACGCAACTACCGCAACAATCAGCTTAAAGCAAAAAAGAGGCACTGCTAGGAGGGGCAGCCCTGCACTGCGCGGTCAGGTTGATTGCCGGCCCGCGCTCAGCGAGGTTTGAAGGCAGCTTTAGCCCAACAGTTGATCCACCCGGTTGACGCCCACATTAAAGTAGCGAGCCAGCGGGTGATGGATGATAATTGCAGCGGTAGACTCCTCCGGGACTAATTGATAGGCAGCGGTCAGGTGCATCCCCAGGGCGCTCTCGGCCGGCAGCAGGTTGAAAACTTTCTGGTGATCGGCCAACTCGGGTATGGCTGGGTACCCCCAAGAGTAGCGCAGGCCCTGACCCGGTTTCAAGCCCAATTCTTTGCGGATATGATCATGCAGGTAGGCTGCCGTAGCTTCAGCCATCTGGACGGCCAGCCCATGCAAATAGTAACCTTCTGAGTAGTCAGCCTGTTTGTCCATCGCTTCGAAGCGTTCCGTTGCTCGCGGGCCAACAGTGACGACCTGAAAAGCGACCACATCAAAACGGCCGGAACCTGCCGGCAGGAAGTAATCCGCCAGGCTCAAGCCTTCGCCAATGGTTTGGCGTGGGAAGGCAAACCGTTCCAGTTCCTGCGGATGGGCTGCGTTAATTGTTTCCGGGTCGTAGACCACCAATTCATCCCCTTCAGTCAGGGCTGGCCAATAGCCATAGACGGCTTGTGGCTGCAGCCATCCTTCTTTTTGGGCCTGTGCCAGCATCGCCACTCTGCGAAGGTCAAACTGCCTGCGCAGCTCCTCCCATTCCGCTCCATGTGCATTTCTGGCTCCCCATGAGAGGCGGTAGAGCTCGTTCAGGTTAAGTTGCTCTGCCACCAGCTGCAGTGGGATATCTCGCACAACACGCGGACCCCAGCTGTTGACCTGCGGAATAAACTCCGCCGGTTCCAAAGCTGAGCGCCGTTGAACCGCTGGTTTGGCTTCGCGGGCTGCTGATGCATTGAATTCATGATCGGCCTTGCGCCGGGTTTCGGCCAGCAGGGCTTGCTTTTTGGCATCATCGGTGAGCGCATCCATCACTGACAGCCCCTCAAAGGCGTCTTTGCAATAGAAAACCCCGGGCTGGTAATATTCACCATCTTCAGTACGCAGAATCCGCCAGCCAAAGCGCGGGTTGATGGCCGCTCCACCAATCAAAACCGGAATATTCAACTTTCGCCGGTGCAGTTCGTTGACGATCAACGGCATCTGCTTGCTGGTCGAAACCAGCAGCGCACTCAGGCCGATGGCCGTAGCGTTCTCTTCTATCGCAGTAGCAATGATTTTTTCGGCAGGCACCTGCTTGCCCAGGTCTACAACTTCATAACCATTATTGGCCAGGATGGTCTTGACCAAATTCTTGCCGATATCGTGCACGTCGCCAAAAACAGTGGCCAAAACCAATTTGCCTTTGCTCAAACCCTCCTGCCGGTCAAGGTATTTTTCAAGGTGAGCCACAGCTTTTTTCATCACTTCCGCGGATTGGAGCACAAACGGCAAGATCAGCTCGCCGGCACCAAAGCGATCGCCGACTTCTTTCATGGCCGGCAATAAAACCTCATTTAACACGGCAACCGCAGCTTCGCCGCTCGGCTGGTTGGGGTCAGATAGCACCAGGAGGTCGATATCTTCTTCAACGCCGGCTTTGACTCGGGTCAGGACGCGTTTGAAAAGCCGCTCTGCAGGGGTCAGCCCCTCAAAGGGGTCCGATTTTTGCCCACCGACGGCTTCCGCCTCGGCATGGGCATCAAAATAAGCAATAAAATCCGCCAAAGCATGCTCTGACCGGTTAAAAATCAGTGCCTCAGCCAGGTCGCGCTGTTCGCCGGGAATTTCACCATAAGGCACGACCTGGGCCGGGTTGACGATGGCCATATCCAGGCCGGCTTCCACCGCATGGTGCAAGAAAACACTGTTTAACACCTTGCGCGATGCCGGCGACAGGCCGAAAGAAACATTGCTCACGCCCAGGGAGGTGTGGGCGCCGGGGATGTGCTGCTTAATCAGGCGAATTCCGCGCAGGGTTTCCAATGCTGAATCGCGGTAGGCCTCTTCACCGGTAGCCAGGGTGAAAGTCAGGTCGTCGAACACCAGATCCTGCGCACGCAGGTCAAATTCATCTTGAGCCAGCCTCATCAGACGCTGCGCTACAGCCAGTTTTCTCTCGCCAGTCTTGGCCATCCCCTCTTCATCGATCGTCAGACAAAGCACTGCCGCACTGTACTTTTTAGCCAACGCGAAAATTTTTCGCGGCTTTGCTTCCCCGGACTCCAGGTTGGTGGAATTGATCAGACAGCGCCCCGGCGCCGTTTGAAGCGCTGCTTCTGCCACATCGGGTTCGGTGGTGTCAATGATCAGCGGCACCGGCACTTCCAGCGACAAGCGCTTTACCAACTTGCGCATCATTTCGCCTTCATCGCTGCGCTCGGTGACAGCCACGCTGACGTCCAGACCGTGTGCCCCGCTTTCCACCTGGTCGCGTGCAATCTGCAGCATGGCATCAAAATCTTCCGCCAGCAGCAGCCGCTTAAAGGCGCGCGAGCCTTGGGCGTTCAGGCGCTCTCCGATCAGAAACGGCACGGGCTCCTGCTCGATGGCCACCGCTTCAGTCGGCGAAGCCAGGTAGGCCTGTGGTTCTTTGGCAGACCAAGCGGGTTCCAGACGGTGTACTTTGTCTGCCAGCTGACGGATATGCTCCGGGGTGGTGCCGCAGCATCCGCCAACGACGCGCACGCCATATTGACTGACGTATTCTGACAGCCGATCTGAAAATTCAGCCGGCTGCATCGGGTAAACCGCTTCACCGTTCACGTTCATCGGCAGGCCGGCATTCGGAATGCAGGAAACTGGCAGCGTGGCATGTTCGCTGAGGTATTGAATGGATGGCCGCATGTGCTCCGGGCCGGTGGAACAATTCAACCCGACAATATTGACGCCGACCCCCTCCAAAATCGCCAGGGCAGCGGAAATTTCCGTCCCCAGCAGCATTTTACCGTTCACATCCAATGTGACCTGCGCCTGGATTGGCAGCACCAGGCCTTCATCCTTAAATGCGCGTTTGATGCCCTCAACTGCCGCTTTGACTTCCAAAATGTCTTGGGAAGTTTCGATCAGCAGCAGGTCCACACCGCCTTGGATCAGCCCGCGGGCCTGCTCACGGTAAACTTCGGCCAGCTCCTCAAAGGTCACATCCGACATTTGCGGGTCATCAGTCGAGATCAGTTTTCCGGTTGGCCCCATGGAACCTGCCACAAATTTGGGCTGCTCTGCGCTGGCAAACGCGTCCGCAGCCTGGCGCGCAATCTGGGCGGCTTTGCGGTTCATCTCCACAACGCGCTCCTCCAAACCGTAATCGCGCATGGTGAGGCGGTTTGCCCGGAATGTGTCCGTTTCAATAACGTCTGCGCCGGCTTCCAAAAAAGCCCGGTGAACATTCGCTATGATATGTTCCGCGCTGAGAACCAGGCAGTCATTGCAGCCGACCAGCTTTGCCCCACCGAAATCCTGCTCACTCAAGTTCATTGTCTGCAGGGTGGTGCCCATTGCGCCGTCATAAATGAGAACGCGCTTGCTCAGCGCGTCGAGATATCGCATGTTTTTCGTAATGCTGTCCAATGCCATGATGACCTCTTTATTGACTACAAAAAAAGCCTCTGTATGAGGCTGCGGTACGTCAACCAGCAAAACCCGTCCTCCAGAAGCTGCCAAATGCCGGGCTTTTTCTGAGCGTGAAGGTAAATTGCTCAAGCCGGGTTTACTGCAGCTGCCTGGTTGAACGAATGCAGTTTATCACAGCCGAATCGCCCCGTCAACGACTGGGCTTCTCACTGGTGCAGCGAACCCAAAGCGAATTGGCTTGCTTTTTTCTCCCCTTCGGCCAGGCGCTTGTAGCGGGCCCACAACCTATTAAAACACGATTAATTTACCTCGGTTTTGAACCCAGCTCGTCAGGATCCGGCGGTGATCTCTTCCAGCAAACCGATCACGGTCAGCACCTGCTGGCGGGTCACCTTGTCAGATGGCCGGTTGGACTGAATGCAGTCGACAAAGTGGCTCAGCTCGGCTTTAAACATACCGGTTGGTGGAAGGTTGATGCCGGTGGGGATCTTTGGCAGATCCTGCGTATCGAAGATGCGCGGCGGCTGGTCGAATTGATAAGCCGTCACGTTCGAGCCGTCGTTCACCACGACCGCATTTTCAAAGTAAACCCGCCAGCGGGCGGTAAATGGGAAATCCGCATTGTACCAGGCTGCTTCTGCGCTGACGTGCAGCCCATCAAATTCGTAAAGAAAGCGGTAATGTTCCGGAAAAGCCCGCTCGCTGCTATGCGAAGCCGTAAAGCTGTACGACAGTGGCTTACCAAACAGGCTGACAATGACATCAAGATCATGAATATGCAGATCAAAAGGCAAGAGACCGCTTTTTTGCCGGTCAAAAAGCCAATCATTTTGCACCCAACGCGGTCGGGCGGATAGTCTCTCGAAAAATGCGTCCAATGGCCGACCGTATTCTCCGCTTTGAACCAAACCTCGCAAAACCTCGACCTCTTTTGTGAACTGCAGCACCTGACCGACATAAATCTGCCGACCTTGTTTGTCGGCAAGGTCAAACATTTCTTGCACGTCGCTGAGATGCAGCGCCGCCGGCTTCTCGGTGATGGCGTGGACGCCTGCTCTCAAAGCCTGTTCGACATGCGTTTTGTGCAGGAAGGTTGGGGAACACACATCCACCACATCCAGGTTTTGCGCTTCGACCATCGCCGGAATGCTTTCATAGAAGGGCACCCCCCATTCCCGCGCCCGTTCCTCACCCCGCGGACCGACGTCCGTCAGTGCTGCTACCTGACAGTCTGGAATGTAGCCATAATTGCTGTAGTGCACCGTTCCCATGCCACCGCTGCCAACAATACCGATCCGAATCATCCCAGGCTCCCTGTAATCCAATGCCGGTTTGTACTCAAAAATTCAGGCCAATTTTTTTGAGGTAAGCGAATGACTTCTGCACGCTCTGATCGACTTCTTCAAGGCTGGCGGGGCCTTTGCCGGTAAACTCAATTTCGATGCTCAGAGGGCAGTTGTTGCCGCTCTGGTCAAGCAAGTCAAAAATGGCAGGGAAATTAACCGACCCCTCGCCTAACGCCGGGAAATTCCATTCCCGTAATCCGCCAATTTTGTCTTTCAAATGGATATGGCCGACTGAATCGACACAGGCAGCCAAATCAGGCAATGGATCCAAGCCGCCATAATAAATGACGTTGCCAGTGTCATAGTTGACCATGACCTGTTCCGACTGTACCAGCTTGACGATTTCTTGAATAATTTGGCCAGTGGCATGGTCACCATGGTTTTCAAGCCCGAGCCGCAGATGACTGGCCGCCAGATGGGGTACCAATTCGCGAATCTGTTGGGCAGCCTGCTCATTTGACAATTTGGCTTTGTCCTGCAGGTGTGCCTCTCCTACAGAGGAGATAATGTATTGACAGCCGAAAAACGCTGCCAAATGGATATTGTCGATGAAATCCCCGATACGCTGGCGATCCATCAGGTTGCAATGCCCGCTCAGGCTGATGGGGGTCAGGCCGCTTTCAGCGATCATTTCTTTGATGCCCCAAAGTTCGGCAAAACTCATGGTCGGAAAAACATGTTCAGTCCAGCCTTTGGTTGCTGTCAGTTCAATATACTGAAAGCCAGCCTGGCGGATGCCTCTGAGTGCAGCTTCGAGGGGAAAGCCATGATAGGTGTTAGAGTTTACCGCGACAATTCTTTGCATGCTCCCGGCCCGCCTTTCTGGTTTGCGTCTGGCTTAGATCACAAATTGGTATAAGTACTCGGCTGCAAGCTCAAGGCTATCCAAAATCTTTTCCCGGCTGCCTTCGAAGGAACGGTCTTCCACCTCCACACAGGTAAAGCCATCGTAGCCTATGTCGCGCAGAGCCGAAATGAAGTGACTCCAGTTTACATCGCCCAAGCCAGGCAGCTTTGGGCTCATATAGTCTAAAGGATAGGCCAGGGTACCGACGTCATTCAGCCGATCCGGATAGAGTTTGATGTCTTTCAAGTGGACGTGGAAGATCCGGTCTTTGAATTCTTCCAGCGGTCTGACGTAATCCATCATCTGCCAGACAAAGTGACTGGGGTCAAAATTCAGCCCGAAACTGCTTGAAGGGATCAAGCGGAACATTTCACGCCAAATCCGCGGGCTGACCGCCAGGTTTTGGCCGCCGGGCCACTGGTCGCGAGTGAAAAGCATTGGGCAATTCTCGATGGCCACTTTTACACCCAGAGATTCAGCCCAGGCGATGATCGGCGGCCAGACTGATTTGTAAATCTCGAGGTTGTCTTCAATGGTTTTGTTTTGATCGCGGCCGATAAAGGTCGTGACCATATTAACGCCCAGCCTGGCACTGGCAGTGATAACCTTCTTAAGGTGGTCAATGTTAGCCTGGCGTTTTTCAAGGTCGCCATCCATGGTGTTGGGATAATAAGCCAGGGATGAAATTTCCACATCCTTTTCAAGGCAATAGCTTTGGATTTGCTCAATCCGTTCCTCGTCGAGGCGTTCCACATCGATATGTGAGACCCCGGCATAACGCCGCTCAGATTTTCCGCGCGGCCAACAAGCCACCTCTACTGCTGAGTAGCCATAGCCTGCCGCAGTGTCGATCACCTCTTCGAAAGTCCAACCATCCAAAATGGCGCTGACAAACCCAAGTTTCATGATATTCTCCTTTTTCAGTGATGCTGGATGGCGACTGGACGCCCGATTTCAGAAGACTCGATGCTGGCAAAAATCACTCTCATCGACTTTAAAACAGACTCGGCTGCAAGTTCAGAAGGTTTGCCGGTGGTTAGAGCCTCTACAAATGCATCAATCACGCCAGAGCTGGTTTGTGACTGGTTAGTTTGGATCTGATCGATCTCATAAAAGATGGCTTCACCCGTGTTGAGGTGGAGCTGAATACCAAAACGCGGGTCATCATACAAGCGCATGATGCCTTTCTGACCATAGACGATTGTGCTGTTGTCTTCCGGGCCGTAATATGTCCAACTGACTGTCATGGTGCCAAGCGCTCCTCCACTCAGGCGGTAGATGCAAACGGCGTTGTCATCCACGCCAATCAGATTTCCCTGACCGTCTCTTTTATCGAGGGTAGTCAAGCGGGCTGTGGTTTCAACAATCTCCTCACCGGTCAAAAAGTGAATCAAATCCGTCTTGTGAATACCCAGGTCGGCCATTGCGCCCATAACGGCTTGTTTTTTGTCGAAAAACCAGACATTTTTACCAGGATCTATGCTCCAGGTCTCCGGCCCGCCATGCCCAAAAGTCGTACGGAAGGTAATAATTTTACCGATGGCGCCACTGGCGATCAGCTCCCTGGCCTTTTGGTGGGCTTTTGCCAGCCGCTGGTTCTGTCCGATGAGCAAAATTTTATGCTGTTCTTGGGCCGTCCGGACCATGGCTTCGCAGTCTTCGAGCGTGGTTGCCATGGGTTTTTCACAGAGGACATGCTTGCCAGCTTTGAGCGCCGCGATCGTGATTTCAGCATGCGTGTGGTTTGCAGTGCAGACGCTGACGGCATCGATCGATTTATCCGCCAGCAGTTCCTGATACGAAGCGTACGCTTTACCTCCAAATTGCCCGGCCAGCTGCGCGGCGCGTGCCTGGTTGAGGTCGTAGTACCCGCCAATCTCACTTTCTGGGTTTTCAAGGTATTCGGGTATATGCCGTTTTTGGGCGATTTTTCCACAGCCGATGATGCCAACTTTGATCATGTGTCTCTCCTCAAGCTTGCCTTAAGCTACGGTTTCTTTCTTTTGAAGCAGCACGGCTCCGATAACGATCACGCCCTTAAATGCTTCGCGCAAAAAGGGCGGAACCCCCAACAGGTTGAGCAGGTTATTCATCACAGCAATGATCAGCGTCCCCAATACGGTACCCAAGATTGTGCCCTTCCCGCCAGACATACGCGTCCCGCCGACGATAACAGCCGAAATGGCGTCCATCTCATAGCCGCTGCCAGCGTTGGCATAATCCATCGCGCCGATGCGTGCCACCTGCAAGATGGCTGCCAAACTGACCAAAACCCCCATGATTGCATAGATGCGGCGTTTGATCTGGTCGACATTGACGCCTGAAAGCTTGGTGGCACGCTCGTTGGAACCGACCGCGATCACCTGCCGGCCGAATTTTGTGCGGGTCGAAACGATATAAAGGATCAGGGCAAACACGATCCAATAGAGGATTGGCATGATCAGCTGACCGCCAATTTCGAGACTGGCAATCTTGAGAAAAGGCGTCGGCACGACAGGGTTGTAACCTGTCATAAACTGCTGTGTGACGCTGCGAAAAATCTTCATCGTTCCCAGCGTGGCAATAAACGGTGGCAGCTTGCCTTTGGTGATCAATAACCCGGTAAGCTCCCCGAGAGCCAGCCCGATTACAGCCGCGGCAACAATCGCAATGATATAGGCGGGCACACCAGTGATCCCCAGGTTCAGCAGCAGGCCTTTTGGGCCGGTATCTATCAGCATCATCAACGCTGCACCGATTGCCACCAATGTGGACCCAACTGAAAGGTCAATCCCGCCTGAGATGATCACCAGGGTCATCCCCAGTGCGATAATCCCGATTGCGGAGTTATTTCGGAGGATGTTGATCCAGTTTTGTGACCAGGTCTGAAACCAGGCACCAATGCTGCCGAAATTAAAACCCAAAGCGATGGTTTGGAGTACGATCATCACCAGCAGGGCGGCACCTGTGCTAAACAAGGGCTTGGATACCCACATATCGCGGAACCAGGTCAGCGCGTTTTCACCTTTTTGTTTCATTGCTACACTCATCGTCGCATCCCGTCCTGTTTCATTGCATTCCGACACCAGTTGCAAGGCGCATAATTTCGTGATCATTCATCGTCTCACCCCTGACTTCACCCTGAAGCTCGCCATGGTACAAAACCAAAGCACGGTCGCACACCCGAATAATTTCTTGAGCCTCACTGGAGAGAACAACCACTGCGGCGCCTTCATCAGCCAGGTTGAGAATTATGTCGTAAATATCTTCCTTGGCGCCAACATCCACCCCCTGGGTGGGGTTATCCAGGATTAATACTTTTGGTTTTTTGTTCAGCCATTTTGCCAGTACCACTTTTTGCTGATTGCCGCCGGAAAGACTGGTCACCAAATCAGATTTTCGTTCAAATTTAATCCGTAATTTTTTGGCCTGTTCTTCAAATAATTGGTTTTGAATTTTTCGATCGATAAATCCGAATTTTGAAATAAAAGGCCAGGCCACAATTGACGAGTTTTCCAAAATGGTCATGTCTTTGATGATGCCATTTTCTTTGCGATTCTGGGGGATATAGGCGATGCCTTCCTGAATGGCTTCCGTAGTGTTCCGGATGGATACCGGCTTGCCTTCCAGATAAATCTGTCCATGATGAAGGTTCGAAACCCCAAAAACGGCCTGAAAGAGTTCACTTCTTCCGTCGCCGAGCAGACCCGTAACCCCGACTACCTCACCGGAGTGAACCGACAGGGAGATATCTTTAAAATTCCAGCCATCCGAAAGCTTCTCCAGCCGCAAGACTTCATTGGAAGACTTTTTCTTGCGCTGCAGCGTTTTCGTGCGAAGTTCATGCCCGACCATCATTCGAGCCAGCTCTGCAACAGTTGCGTCGCTCACCTTGCCCTCAGCCACCTTGCAGCCATCGCGCAGGATCGTATAGCGGTCACAGATTTGCATGACCTCATTCAGCTTATGAGAAATAAAGACGATACCTACCTGATGTTCCCGGAGCGCACGCATCATGTCAAACACGCGGTTAATCTCGCTCACCGTCAGCGACGTCGTCGGTTCATCCATGATGATGATGGAAGCCTTCATCAATAGGGCTCGGGCAATTTCCACAATCTGTTTATAAGAGGCGTCCAGATTCCGAACCATGGTCTTGGGATCAATTTTGATGTCCAGGCGGTCAAATACCGCTTGGGTTTCACTGATCATGGATTTGACATCCAACAAGCCGTTCTTGAGCGTCAGTTCACGCCCGATAAATAAGTTTTCATAAATGGTGAGGTCATTGACCAGATTCAATTCCTGGTGGATGAATGCAATACCGGCGCTCAATGACTCGGCAGGCGATTTAAAGACGACTTCGTTGCCGTCCAGGCACACACTCCCCGAGTCGGCCGGCAGAACCCCGCCCAAAATGTTCATCAGGGTGGATTTTCCGGCGCCGTTCTCGCCCAGCAGAGCGCAGATTTCCCCACCATGCACCGAGAAATCGACATTTTTCAGCACCTGATTCGCGCCGAAGGATTTATTTATCCCTTTCATCTCAACAATCATGACGCTCACCTTCATTTGGGAAGAGGCTTCAGACTGGCATCAGCCTCTTCCCTTCCTATCAATTTAATACTTTAGCCAACAACCGGTTTAGTAAGGTGAATTCTCATCCAGGAATTCAGTGTAATTATCGCGGTCAACAATCGTCGTCGGAATGACCACCACTTGTTCCACTTGTTCACCCTTCAGCAGTCTGAGCGCCATGTCAACAGCGTCTCGAACCATGGCCGGGCTGTACAGCGCCGATTCAATCCAGATATCGGGATTCTCAGGCATCATCTTGAAGTATTCCTGCATGCCGCCGCCACCAGTGATCACTTTGATGTCGGTGCGGTTGGCTTCGCGAATGGCCTGCAGTGCGCCGATGGAAGTTTCATCGTCCATAGAGTACACCGCGTCGATTTTGGGCTGCTTGGTCAGGATGTCTGCCATATCTTTCAGGCCATCTTCACGGGTGAACTTGGTCGCATACGAGATCACTTCCATGTTCGGAGCGATTTCTGCCAAAGTTTCTACGAAACCCGCTTTGCGCAGCTCAGATACAGATCCGGAGGTCGGAACCTCAAGCATAACGACGGTGCCTTCGGTACCAATTTTGTCAACGATGTACTTGGCGCCTTGCACACCCATGTCGCGGTTGTCGCCAGACACGCGGTAAACGCCATTGGCGTTGATCTCGATGTCAAAGTTGACAACTTTCACGCCCTTATCGACCGCTGCCTGGATCGGAACCTCCATGCCCTCCCACTGCGGGAAAGCCACGATCGCTTGGGCACCCCAAGTGAGCAGATCATCAAGCTGCGTGGTCATCTCTTCGGCATTATTGCTGGTGTAGAGTTTATACTCCACCTCATCAGCCAGTTCTTTACAGCGCTGTTCGGCATTGTAAGCCACAGCTGCAACCCAACCGTGGGTCACTGCCGGAGCGAGAATACCGATTTTATACTTAGCGCCCTCAACAACTGCGGGCGTCTCTTCCTGCGCACCACAGCCAGCCAAAACGGTGCTGCTCAGAAGAATTACGGACAACAAAACAATCAATATTTTTTTCATTCTTTTCTCCTTTGAATGTATTGACTCTTCTCCGCCAGACTCAAATGGTACTGGCGGTTTGATCCAAATGACCTAACCCAGCGGTTGTCTCCCTGACGATCAGTTGATGGGCAAGAAATATCTGATGGTGATTGCTGGTCGTCTGGTTTAACTTTTCCATCAACAATAAAGCTGAGCGCTTTCCCAGTTCATAACATGGCTGAGCAATTGTGGTGATAAACGGATGAAACATGGTAGTATGTTCCACATCATCAAATCCGGTAATGGAAATGTCCCTTGGAACCTGAAGCCCCATTTCATCGGCAGCGCTGACCGCACCCAGCGCCAAGGTGTCGGAGATGCAAAAAATTGCGGTTGGCGGCTGAGCCAGACCGAGCAGCTCAGTTGCCTTTGCTTTGCCAGAATGGAAAGAATAATCTTTTGAGGCTAAGGCGATGTAGCGCTCATCCAACGTGATGGAATTCTCTCGCAGTGCATCCTGATAAGCCTGCAAACGCAATTTGGTGGAAATATAATGGTTCTCGCTGCTGATGGTAGCGATGCGCCGGTGACCCAAACCGATCAGGAAACGCATCACATCGAGGCCAGCCTGGTAGTTATCAATTGAAACCCGCGGGAAGTCAGAACTGGGTTCATATTCGCTGCACTGCACAACCGGGAAACGGCTGGCAAAACTGAGCAGCACACTTTCATCCGTCGTCCCAGCCATTAAAATTGCGCCATCGGCCCGACGTTTTGTCAGCATATCCAGCGCTTCCGATTCTCTTTTCGGGTTATCTGCGGTGGTGTAAATCAGAGCGCTGTAACCATGCTCATAAAAAGTTTCGACGATGCCGGAAAGTATGTGTGCGTAATATGGATTGGTAACGTTGGGGCAAAGTATCAGGATGACATGGCTTTCATTGCGCCTGAAATTTCGGGCCAGCAGGTTGGGCGTGTAATTCAACCGGAGGATGACCGCCTCAATTTTGCTGGCAGTATCGGCTCCAACCGGCCCGCTCCCATTTAAGAAACGCGAAACCGTAGCAACTGACACCCCTGCTTCTCTGGCTACATCTTTGATGGTTGTCACCGCTAATCCGCCTCCTGAGTGTTTCGCACTCAGCTTTTGATGCTTATCCAGGTAAATGTAATGGATTACTGTAAACAATTACATAGCTTAACCACGATTACCGACACTGTCAATACATTTATGCAAAAACAACAAAAAGATTGTGTATTTGGACCGATAAGAAAGCATCAGCTTTCTTTAGAGTATAATTTTACACAATGGAAAACAATCCGGATTCCCAAAATTTCAAAGCGTATTTACCGGCCTTTTTCATTTTGCTGCTGGCTGGCGCGATTGGTCTGGCAGCAATGCTGCTTTTCACCCTCCCTACCATCGGCCCGCGCTGGCTGTTTTTCTTCTTTCTGACAATCCTTGTTTCGGCTTTCTTTTTGCCGGTCACTTACTTTCTTAACTTACGCTTCCCATCCCATCCACCTGTTCAGCCCGCGGTCATCATCCGTCAGGCCATTTGGTTTGGAGTCTTGGTTTCAGCGCTGGCCTGGCTGCAGATCGCCAGAGTGCTCACCCTGCCCCTGGCATTGATCTTGACCGGCGGATTGTTATTGGTTGAGCTGATGCTGCGCCTCTGGGAAAAAAGCCGTTGGAAGCCCGGGGATGCCGGCGAATAACCCGCCATGACCAACCTGCGTCAGATCCCCTCGGTGGATTCTCTCCTCAAATTACCCGAAGCGCAGCGCTTGACAGAAAAGTACGGCAGAGAGTGGACACTCTCAGCACTGCGCTCAGTCTTGCAGGGCCTTCGGGCGGAACCTGCGCCCGAAATTGCCATTCCCGGCGACCAGGAGATACTTACCCGCACTCAAAATGAACTGGAAAAGCAAGCCCTTCCCAGCTTGAGGCCAGTCATTAATGCTTCTGGTGTGATCCTGCATACCAACCTGGGCCGCGCACCGCTGGCAAGGGCCGCTCTGCAGGCTGCAGCCGAGGTTTCCGCTGGCTACAGCACGCTCGAATTCGACCTGGGAGGGGGAAAACGCGGCAAGCGGGACTTCCACGCGGATCGTCTGCTCAGACGTCTAACCGGCGCGCAGGCCAGCCTGGTGGTGAATAACAATGCCGGTGCCCTGCTGTTGGTACTGAGCGCCCTGACCAAACGGAAAAAAGTCGCCATTTCAAGGTCCCAGCTGATCGAAATTGGCGGAGGCTTCCGCATTCCGGATGTGATGAGTCAATCTGGCAGCCATCTGCTTGAAGTCGGGACGACGAACCGCACCCACCTGACAGATTATCAGACGGCACTTGAGCAAGGCGCTTCAGCGATCTTGCTGGCTCATCCCTCCAACTTCCGCCTGACAGGTTTTACCAGCCAACCTGACCTGCCTGAGGTGGCAGCTCTGGCGCATGCGTTCTCGGTCCCGCTCATTTTTGACCTCGGATCAGGCGCGCTGGTGGATACCACTCGCTACGGTTTAGCGCATGAAACCACCGTCCCGGAAGCGCTCGCTCAAGGGGCTGACCTGGTGTGCTTTTCTGGGGACAAACTTTTGGGCGGTCCCCAGGCGGGCATCGTCGTTGGCAGCGCTGAGCTTATTGAGAAAATTCGCAGGCATCCGCTTTACCGGGCATTACGTGCCGATAAGCTGGCCTTGTCAGTTCTTGCCAAAACGCTCGAACTTTACCTGAGTGGGCGTTGGGAAGAAGAAATCCCGGTCTATCAAATGCTCGCCCGCACTGCCGCCCAGCTTGACCTTCAAGCCCGTGCCTGGCAAGCCGACGTTGGCGCAGGGCGGGTGATTGATGGTTTTTCGACCATCGGCGGCGGCAGTCTGCCAGGTGAGACATTGCCTACCCGGCTGTTGGCTGTCCGGGTAAAATCACCGCAACAATTCTTAGCCAGTCTAAGAGAACAGGCGTTCCCGATCATCGCCCGGGTTGAAGATGATCAGGTGGTGTTGGACCCGCGCACTATGCTGCCGGGCCAAGAAGCAGCGCTTCTGTCAGGGCTCAGACAGGCGCTCGGAGATTATAAGGAAATTAAATGAAAACAGATATCGATCAATTGATGCTTAACCAAAACACAGCTGCACTATGGATCAGCGGTGCTGCCCAGCATAACCCAGCCATGGTGTACTTTACCGGTGGCGCCCACCTGACCGGCGCAGATCTCTTTTACCTTCCGGGTCAAACTCCCTGGCTCTGTCATGGACCGATGGAACGCGATGAAGCCGCCAAGAGCGGTTTTCGCCTGATCAGTTACGCCAATTATCCGCTTAATCTGTTCCTGGAGAGCTTCAATCGTGATCCACTCGAGGCTGCCGCACAAAGATACGCTCGAATTCTTCAAGATATCGGCCTTACCCGTGGTAAGGTGATTTTGTATGGAATGCGGGAATTTGGTGAGTTTTATTCGGTAATAGCGCGCCTGCAACAGATCCTGCCGGAACTGAGCTTTGAGGGCGACTTGAGCGATGCCATTCTGATGGAAGCCCGCGCTACCAAGAGCCAGGAAGAACTGGACCACATCCGCCGGATGGGGGAGATTACCGTATCTGTCGTCCAAAAAACCAAAGACCTGCTGACCTCCAGCCCACATGATGGCGACACGCTCATGGACGCGCAGGGCAACGCCTTGACCATCGGCAAGGTCAAGAGTCAGATTAACCTGTGGCTGGCAGAACTGGGCGCTGAAAACCCTGAAGATACCATTTTTGCCATCGGCCGAGACGCAGGCGTTCCCCACAGCAGCGGCACGCCTGCTGATCCGATCCGCTTGGGGCAGACGATCGTATTTGACATCTTCCCCTGCGAAGCTGGTGGTGGCTACTTTTATGATTTCACCCGCACCTGGTGCCTGGGGTATGCGCTTGATGAAGTTCATCAGGCTTACGAACAGGTTCGCCAGGTCTACGACACCGTGGTTGCTGAACTTCAAGCCGGGGCTAATCCTTCCATCTATCAAGCCCGTGCCTGTGAGCTTTTTGAATCCATGGGCCATGACACCATTCGCAAAAACTCGCGGATCGAGCAAGGTTACGTGCATAGCCTCGGGCACGGCGTCGGCTTAAATGTGCATGAGAAACCCTGGTCAGGCAAACCTGACGACCCGACCAACATTCTCAAGCCGGGGTCTGTTTTCACCATCGAACCCGGTCTGTATTATCCCGAAAAAGGCTATGGCATCCGCTTGGAAGACACCTGGTATCTGGATTCTCAAGGAAACTTCAGCAAATTTGTTGATTTTCCGATGGACCTGGTGCTTCCGGTTAGAGGTTAAAATGGCAAAGAAAACCGACTTGCGTGTATTAGGGATCGAAAGCTCCTGTGATGAAACCGCCGCAGCGGTCATCACGAACGGTCGCGTGATCACGAGCAGCATCATCGCCAGCCAGGTGGATTTGCATGCCCAATTTGGCGGTGTTTACCCCGAGCTGGCTTCCCGTGAACACATCAAGGCCATCTATGCCACTATTAATGAAGCACTGCAGCAGGCGCATCTGCAAGTTCGAGACCTGGATGCCGTGGCTGTGACGCGCGGCCCCGGGTTGGCTGGCTCACTGGTTGTGGGGGTCAACGCCGCCAAGGCCTTGGCCATGGCCGCAGAACTGCCCATCATTGCCGTGAACCACCTCGAAGGTCACATTTATTCCGCCTGGCTGCACCCCGCTGACGCTCAACCTTCACCTGAACCGCACTTTCCAATCGTGGCGCTGTTGGTCTCGGGCGGGCATACCGAGCTGGTGCTGATGCTGGACCATCTGCAATACCGCCCATTGGGCAGCACGGTTGATGATGCCGCCGGTGAAGCTTTCGACAAAGTAGCCCGCCTATTGGGACTGGCATACCCGGGCGGCCCATCCATCCAAAAGGCCGCCGCAGACGGTAACCCAAAGTCATTCAACTTCCCCAAGGCGCGCCTGGCGGAACCCTATGATTTTTCGTTCAGTGGGGTCAAAACCGCCGTTCTGCGCGCCGTGGAAGAGTTAAAATCAGCCGGCAAACCGCTTCCAGTGGCTGACCTGGCCGCCAGCTTTCAGGCCGCAGTGGCTGCAACGCTTTTCGAAAAAACCATGGCTGCCGCTGAAGAATTCGGAGCCCACGAGATCATCGTGGCTGGCGGTGTGAGCGCCAACAAGGAATTGCGGGAACGCTTCCGTTCTCAGACTAAATTCCGGGTCCATATTCCCTCACTGAACCTCTGCACGGATAATGCCGCCATGATTGCCGCGGCAGGATATCAGCATCTGATGCACAAGCAGCTGGATGCGCTTAGTTTTGACGTATTGCCCAACTGGCCGCTGACAGCAGCCGTGCAGCCCGGTTAACCCCTGAGCCCCAGGGTTTACAGGAGCAGAGCCACCAGGATGACCGTTGAACCAATAAAGCCTACTGAAGCAGATGAACAACACCCTTCTCTCGGGCTGAAGCGAGCCGCCAGCTTGCGCTCAACCGCCTCCACTGGCTCGGCAGACAAGGCTTGCGCCTCTGGTCTGCGGCTGCGTTGGGGCCAAACCTGCCCTTACTGCGGAAAAGGGCCGGTCGTTTACGACAGCATGCTCAACCTTCTATGCGAAAATTGCGGTAAGGCCGAAAGAGGAGCCTTTACCTGATAACCATCTTACGCTGGTCAGTTGGGCCAGCCCAAAAGGAGACAGAATGGACGCAAAAGTAGTGTGGCAGCACGGCATGACACTAATTGGTCAGGCCAGTTCGCCTTACACCATCAAAATGGACTCCGCCAAAGAAAGCGGCGGCGATGATGACGGCTTCAGGCCCACCGAACTGTTGGCAATTGGCACCTGTGGCTGTACGTCCATGGACGTGCTTTCGATCTTGCGCAAGAAAAAGGTTGACTTTAGCGCTTTCGAAGTCAAAGTCCATGTGGAAAGCCGGACGACCGAGCACCCGCATGTTTTCACCAGCATGGAATTTGAATACATTGTCACTGGCAATCACATCCATCCGGAAGATGTCGAGCGCGCGGTTCAACTCTCGGAAGAGAAATATTGTCAATGCATCGCGATGCTGAGTAAAACTGCTGCGATCAGCCATAAAATCACCATCCACGAATTAGCCAATTGACATCTTGATGGCTCACGTGATCGGCACACGCCACTCGCAGCCCAGCCTGCCAGATGGCGTGTGAATTATTTATAAAAATCTGGAATCCGACTTATGCAGCATTTCGCTCAAAAAATATGGATTTGCCTTTTGTCGGCAGCGATCCTTACCAGCTGTGGCGCAGCTGCCCCTGCTGTGCAGGAAACCCTGCCGCCAGACGCCAGCCCCACGCTGACCGCGACCCTTCCCAGCCCCAGCGCAACGCCTGAGCCCACCCCCAGCGGCCCAACCCTGGCTCAGCCACCCGTTAACCGTACACACTACCAGCTGGATTTAATCCTGAATTATTACTCCAAGTTTGGCAGTGTGTCTGAGGCAATCACCTATACTAACCGTTCTGCACAAGCCTTGCCTGAGATCCTGCTGGTCGTTCCGCCTCGCGATTATGCGGGCAGCTACCAACAGAATAACCTGACCGGTGAACGCGTTGCTGGTTTTCGGGAGGAGGGCGTGCGTACTTACGTCCAGCTGAGCTCCCCCCTGCAGCCCGGAGAGTCCACCCGGATTTCGATCAACTTTCAGCTGTTTTTCCCCGATCATCAGGGCGTTTTCGGCTCCACCAACCGCCAGACTAACATCGCGGACTGGTATCCGTATATTCCACCTTTTTCGGAGGAAAAAGGTTGGCTGGCTTACAGTCGCCAGGTGGATGAGACCAATACCATCGTCGGGGAATATATCGTCAACGAATCCGCGGATTTTGACGTCTCACTGCAGTTGACGGATCGGGCAGACCTGATCGAAGTCGCCGCCAGTGCTCCAGCGGTTGAAGAGAACGGCAAGTACCGCTATCATCTCGAGCTGGCCCGTGCGTTTTCTTTCTCAATTTCGGACAGCTTTTTTGAGCATGAGATCGTCCAGGATGGAGTGCGCATCCACTCCTATGTGTTTATGAATCAACAGGAAGCCGGCGTCGCAGTCACTGAAATCGCCGCCCAGGCGCTGAAGATGTTTGCGGAAATGCTCACGCCTTATCCGCGGGAAATGATTTCGATCGTCTCAGCTGACTTCTTGCACAACATGGAGATGGATGGCATGGTGATGATCAGCAACAAGGTGTTTGATTTCTATGACAACACTCCGCTGAATAATCTCACCATCCTGACCCCGCATGAACTTTCGCACCAATGGTTTTACAGCCTGGTTGGCAACAATTCAGCGGAAGAACCCTGGCTGGATGAAAGCCTGGCAACCTACAGTGAAGTGCTTTTTTATGAGCGCTACTATCCGGAAGATGTCACCTGGTGGTGGACCAACCGCGTGGACGAATATGGCCCGAGCGGGTATGTCAATTCTGACATTTACCTTGCGGGTGGATACAATGCCTACCGTAATGCTGTCTACTTGAATGGCGCCCGTTTTTTGCAGGAACTGCGCGTGGCCGTTGGTGACCAGGCCTTCTTCGCTGCACTTAAAGATTATGCCATGACCAATTTTTATGGCATTGCCACCCGGCAGGATTTCTTTGACGCGTTTAGCCGGTACAGCCAGGCGGACATTGCGCCAATTCTGGGCCGCTATTTTAAGTGAGGCATAACCTCTCTCTGCAGCAATACCTTTAACTGCAACAAGCGCCGCCTGTTTTGGGCGGCGCTATTGTTGCAGCGCTATATATGTGGGCAGCAGCGGTTATTGCGCGTTGACGTTGCCGGAATCCGCCGGCGCTTCGGCGGACTGAAACCAGGTCAGCATCTCCGACACTGAGAAAATTCCCTCCAACGCCTTTTGGGTCTTGGGTCTGAAGTAATATGCCCCCGGAGTGGAAAGGATCGGGAGGGCAGTACTACGCAGTGCGCGCTCCCAATTGAGAGGACGCTTCTGCAGCGCTTTGCGCAGCGAGCTTTCTGACTTTTGGCTTATTTCTGAACCGAACAACTCGCTGAGCTGGCTCTGTAGGTCTGCTTTGATGCGCTTGTAGGAACGCCGTCCCAGCCAAACCAGCAGCACATAGAAAAGGATAACAACATTTATCGGTATACTGTGGGCGATATAAAAATCGAGCACGGCTGAACCGGCGCTGCCCAACAAGGACCTGATCATCACGTCAATCATTTTTTCTCATTTCAAAAACATGGGGAGGAAAACCTTCCCTCCCCATGTTTGGAATTGAAATCAACCTACTTGGCTTCAGCTTCATCCGGCGCGCCGGCTATTTTTTCCCAACCCTTGGTATTCTTGGTATACATGAAGATGGCTACGCCTAACAGAGCTGCCAAAACGACCAGCCCGAGCGGGCCACCCAGCCATTGCACCATTTTAGTGAAGAGTAGGTTCGGCCAGAGGAAGCCGTCAGCAATGCTGGTAATCTGCACTGCCTGTTCCGGCAGCGCAAAGCCCGATTCAACCGCGGCAGCGGTGAAGAACGGCGACATTGCAGTGGCGATATAGAACCCGGCTCCAATTTCCAAAATGCCTGCCACAATCATCCGCACGATGTTGCCTTTCATGACCGGGGCCATCAGTGCAACCACAAATGGAATGACGGCCAGGTCAGCGAACAAGATGACCCGGTTGCCCGGCAAAATAATGCTGAGCAAAATGGCAATCGGGACGAGCACCAGAGCGGTCGAGATGGCGGCCGGGTGTCCGGTCAGGATGGCTGCATCCAGGCCGATGTAGATTTCACGGCCAGAGGCGCGCTTCTGCATAAACTCACTGGCAGCTTCCGAAACCGGAATGAGACCTTCCATAAGGATGGCCACCATCCGGGGCAGCAGCAGCATCACAGCGGCCAGGTTCATCGCAACACCCAGGATGTCAGCAATGACCTGCAGCGTGGTCTTCTCTGCCGGCACTTTAAAGGCATAAGCCAAGATGCCAAGCACCAGTCCGATGATGAATCCCATCACAACCGGTTCACCAAAGAGGCCCCACTTCCTGCGGATCGTCTCGGGATCGGCTTCCAGTTTTCGCAGGCCGGGGATTTTCTCGAAGATCCAGTTGACCAAAATGGCAAACGGGACCCCAGGCGCAGCCGTCAAATGCGGGATGGAGATGCCCGGCACGTTGTAGAAGTGTTGTACTGCCTTGGCTGTCCAGTCCCCCAAGAAGAGGGCCAGGGCAGCAGCAATCGCAGCTGCGATGAAGCCGTAAACCACATTCTTGGTGGCGATTGAAACCAGCGAACCCAAGAAGGCAAAGTGCCAGAAGTTCCAAACGTCCACGTTCAGGGTTTTGGTCAGCTTCAGCAGCAGGAAAACAATATTCACCAACAGCGCAATCGGAATGACCGCCAGGCCGACGTTGGTTCCAAAGGCGATCGAGGCGGCGGCCGGCCAACCGACATCAAAGATGTCGCGTTGAATGCCTAGGTTAGTTGTAAGCGCCTGGCCAACATTGCTCAATACGGTTCCCATCAATCCAGTCACCAGGTTGATGCCGATAAAGGCAATACCCACTGTGATGCCGGCGCGGAAGGCGCGGCCAAATTTGGCGCCAAGGATCAGCGCCAGGATGATGATGATGATGGGCAGAAGAATTGTGGATCCGAAGGTATCAAAAAAAGCTTTTAATCCAGTAAGAATTGCATCCATGTTTTAACTCCTATATTTGAATAGTTGCCAACAATAAATACACTTGAAGATTATCTACTGTTCCTGCTAATCCGCCTCCTTTCGCTCTGAACCAAATCGTTTTTTACCAGCATCACCTGGAACCTGAGCAATTAAGCCGGTTCCCTGCACGACTCCTAAGAGTTGGCATCAACCTCCGCTGAAACCAGGTTTGAACACTGGCAGCGGATGTTTTTTCTTTGAGGACGGCTCCGGTCCATCTGGAACCGTGGGTGTAACTATTTAATGTGCACTAAAAATAGACAGGGCTTAAAAAATTATACACAATCATCACACAAACATGCCATGTTATGACAACATTTGCTATTTATAAAACCCAAAACGGTTTTTTGCGTTGCGCCAGGCAGGCGATCTTTGCCAGGCTTTATGTTATGATTTCTTTGCAGGACCAATCTCGGAAACATCTCAGGCCTGCTGGAAGGAGAATATTTGATGAAAATTGCAATTGGCAGTGATCATGCCGGCTTTGAACTGAAAAAGATTTTGATTGATTACCTCAACGAACAAACCCTGGTTGCGGCCGAAGTGGATGATCTCGGTACCTTTACTCCCGACCCGGTGGATTACCCCGACATCGCTGAAAAAGTAGCGCTGAAGGTGGCCCAGAAAAGCTGCGACCGCGGGATTCTGATCTGCGGAACCGGCATCGGCATGGCGATTGCAGCCAACAAAGTGCCTGGGGTGCGCGCCGCCCAGGCCCATGATGTCTATTCCGCCCAGCGGGCCCGAAAAAGCAATGACGCCCAAATCATCACCCTGGGTGCGCTGGTCATCGGTCCGGAATTGGCGAAGACCATCATTGCCGCCTGGCTTCCTGCGGAGTTTGCCGGTGGCCGCTCTGCGCCCAAGGTTCAAAAATTGATCGATCTGGACGAACGCTATCATAAGTTCTAAATTTGAGTTAAAGCTGCTTCAGCCGGGTCAATACCAAGCATAAGCATTAATTTAACCACGGTAAATGGGTCGCGCAGGTAGTGCCCAAAGCGCAGCGCCTCGCGGATGTCTTCATCACTCAGGTGGATCGCTCGCGGGTCCAATGGCAAACCCGCCTGGATGAGCCGGGTGCGAATCTCAGACTGGGGTGGCACCTGGGCAGCGATGGCTTGCACCTGCTCCCAGTTTTCAATGATGCCAAGTTTTAGCGTTTCAAACTCCGCTGGCGTAAGCGCCAGAAACTTGCGCTGGGTGCGAATAACCTGGTCGGCGGTATCGCCAAAAACAGCACGGATTCGCTCGACCTCGTCCTGAGCGGTGGGCGGCAGCGCCTGTGAAAGCATTTGGCGGGCTTCAGCCTGGCTGATACCGCGCAGATTCTCATAGAGACCAGCGATTAATGTCGTGGCGTAGGCAACTTTTGTTCCATGGAAGCCTGCCGGCCGTCCCTCGCGCATCAATTTCATTTCCCAATAGTGCGAACAGGAATGTTCTGCACCTGAGGCTGGCCTGGAGTTGCCCGCCAACATCATGCAGATGCCCACGTCTAACAGGCTGTCCGTCAGGGCAAAGATAGCTTGCTCCCAATCCGACTCCAACCGCTCCAAAAGTCCGACCACCCGCAGGAGGCCTTTGCGCGTCCGTTCCGCCAGTTCTGGCACATAGCGGTCATTCCATAGCAGGCCGCCCAAAGCCCAGTCTGCCAGGGCTGTGTACTTGCCGATAACGTCCCCAAAGCCAGAGGCAATCATATCGCGCGGGGCAGCACACAGTACGTTCAGGTCGGCAAAAATCGCTACGGGCGGTTTGCTGATAATGGTCTGCTTCATGCCGTCCAGCGTTAGCGAGCTTCCTGAAGAAGCGTAGCCATCCATACTCGGAGCGGTCGGCATGCTGATAAAATCCGCTTTGGCCCGGTAAGCAACAAACCGGGTAAGGTCCGTCAGCGTGCCCGAACCGACTGCCAGAAAGAGGGTCTCACGGTTGTCGATTTGACTGAAAATTCGCGTGATGCTGCGGTCATCGGGCACAACGGGATTCCCGTTCAGAACAATTTGACGAGTGACAATCTGCCGTTCCTGCAGGGCTCTAGAAGCGCGTTCAGCCAGGATCGGGAGGAGGTTTTGGTCGGTGACCAGGGTGACATGCGCGTGCCCATGCAGCTGGCAATAAGCCGCCATCTGTTCAACAGCGTCCTTCGCGATCACATAATAAATTTCATGTTCCATAACCCTCCGTTTCTGGCTCGCGTTACGGAAGCCTGAGCCACTGGCAATCGCTCACAAAAAATATTATCAGGTCGCCATGCCCGGCATTCCAACCTGACCTGCTTTCAAATTATACGGCTTGCCCGTTTGAAGGGCGTTCAATGCGTGCGGATCCGGCCAGCTGGTTTTGCCGGCAAATCCACTCCAACGCTTCCACCCGATCCAGGGCATCGTCCAGGCTGCGCCCCAAACTTAATACTCCCTGCCCAATAATCAGCACAAGATCGCTGGCGGGCAAGGCGCCCTCCAAGTCTGGCTGCTGGCAGATACTGATCCGGCCAACCTGCCGCTCCAGGGCTGGCAAGATGGAAAAGTCAAGCGCCCTGCCGCTGGTCAGCCAAAACATCGCGTAAGCCGGCTGGCAAAGAAACAAGGCATCGTGCTCAGTGCGGGAATAGACCAGGCTGTGGATCTCGGGGTGAAGCGGTGGCGTGACCCCATTGAGCGCGGCTCCGCCTTTCAGTTCGAGAATGGCGATATCCTCCACCCCCGCTTCCGTGAGGCTCGTTCCGCCCGCCAGGGTCAGATAGCGCGACCGCGTCAGGCGCAGGCTTGCTTCTGAGAGTGTACCCAGCACAAAGCCACTCCGGGCGCAGCGCTGAGCGGCCTGCAGGAAGGCATTCTGGACCTGCTTAGAAGCCAGAGCGGCAACCGCGCGGGTATTTCCACCTTCCGCGCGGTTTACCAGCCCCACTATGGCATTCGTTACCCGTTTGTAGGGTTCAAGCATCTTAATCGATCAACCCCAGACCATCTTATCTTGTTCGCGACGCAGTTTGACAATCAGATCATTCTCGCGCAGCTGAATCTGGTCATACCGGATCGCTTCGCCCTGCTTAATTGGAGCAGTGAGAACGCCTCCCACCGCGCAGCCGATCGGGATGAGGTTCTCCTGGCGGGCAACTTCTGCCTTTTCAATCATTGCGTAAACGGTATAGCCGCCCAACGCATCGATTGTTTCTCCTGCTTGCAGGTCCTTCTTGGCCACTGCAATGCTTTCGCAGACTGGCTTCAGCTTCATATTCAATGTTTCGCGCTGATCCATGACTACGTTGGCAATGGTGATCGGAGATTCAAGATTTGCCAGGTGATATGGACGGTACAAGCTCCAGTAGCCATTGTTGCCGCCTGCCAAACCGAGGTAATTGAGGTCAGCCTTGATTTTCGGTTGATCTGTGGTGATGACCACGAAAACACCCGGGGCCGGGCCAACCGCGTAGTCCACAAAACCTTTGCTGCTGAAAATTCCGCCAGCAGCCTTGGGTACAAACACCTTGGCAAGATCGCGCCAGTCGCAAGCCGGCCCGTGCGCTCCGCGCACCTCCGGCTGGAAGCCGACACCGTTCCCGATGGACGTCATTTCAACCATGGTCTTGGTCCCATCCACAAACGATGCCAGCATCTTCGGGCTCATATTCTTGGCTTTGGCACGTTCAGCCAGCGTTGTGGGGTTGGCAGTGCGATCCAGCGGGTTATTCTTGCCTTTTCCGATCATGGCAATTTCAAAACCAAGCGCATCGGCAAAGTCATAAATTTCTTTGATGGTGCCCGGTTCATCACCAGCAATCAGGGTATAGACCACGCCCTTCTTAATTGACTTTTGGGTCAAGTAATAACCGATCGTGGCATCAGTCTCGACATTCATGTTAATGACCGGTTTGCCTGCCTCAATGGCCTGATCACAGACCATCGCGCCAACATTCGGAATGCCGGTGCACTCCACGATGGCATCCAGCGCTGGAATTTTCACCAGAAAGTCGGAGGAATGCGTGGCAATTCGCTGTCCTTCGCGGATGAGCTGATCGGCCTTTTCAACCTGCTCTTCTTCCCAATGGACGATGCTGGGGTCCACACTTGCTTCAACGTAGGCGTCATAAGCCCGGGTGGGCATGACGTCTGAAACCGCGACGACTCTCATGCCATGCATTTTTTCCACCTGAGACATCAAACCGGTCCCCATTTGGCCAGCACCCACCAACCCAATCCGATATGGGCCGGCGCTTTTTTCTCTCTCAATCAGCCTTTCTTTCAAGGTAGACATAAACACCTCTTTCTAAGCGATTTCTTCGCCAATAATTTCAATTTTGGATCCGGGATGGAGCCAAACCAGCTGTTTTTTCTCCACGCAGACGTCACCTGGCATTTCTACCTGTGTTTCGCCATTAAACTTCATCACGAGGTGCCCCAAATTCCGAAAATTGGTGTTGGCAACCTCACCGACCGCCAAAATCACGAATGGTTCACCATCCAGAAAAATGCGATCCCCTGGAACCAGGTCGGCTTCCAATGATTTTCCATCATGGATGACGGAAAACTCGTATAACTCCTGGGGGGCACTCTCGCCAAAAAACACCAGAATGCCTGCTTCAGTGAACTCACTGACCAGGGCTCCTACATGCAGAACGGTCGCCGAATATTTCTTCAATCTTCCCTCGTCTTTTTCAGGGATCATCCGGCACAAAATGCCGGACAATCCGATCATAACCAATAGACCTGCCGAGATCCACCTCAGAAGGGCCGGCAGCCGCAAAACCGCCTGACGGTCTTATTTATTATTATTGTTATTATTTTCCAAATCCTGCACCCTTACGCCGGACACGAAAAATTCTTCGGTGATGAAGCGGAAGAGTGGGCCGGAAGGTTTGGTCGGGTAGATGTCAACCGTTGGCACTTTTTTCATTGGGTAAACGCCAACCCGGGCGGTACCCCCGCAGTCAATCACTGCGCAGGCGATCTGATCAAACGGTACACCGCCGCGGAAGCCATCTTTAACAACGCCACCCGTCAGATCGGCAATTTTTTGTGCCAGCGGATGAATCCCGCCACCCGTGATGGACGCGATCACTTCTCGGCCTGGCTTGGGCTCGATCACCAGCGGGCCACCCCAACCACCTGGCCCATGCTTGATTACCAACTTCTTGTACTCTGCCATTTTTCCTCGATTTGATTAAGTTACACAAACTGATGAACACTGGAGTGGCTGGTGGGGGAAGCCCACCGGCCACTCCCATATTGAAAAGCAACTAATTGGTGTACAAGCCAATACTGGCAAAGTACGCCAAAACGACAGCCAAAGGTCCGGTCACGAAGCGCGAGAACAAGACCGCCGGAACGCCAATTTCGACGGTTTCTGGTTCAGCTTCGCCCAAAGCCAGACCTACCGGGATGAAGTCACAACCCACCTGCGGGTTGATGGCAAACAGAGCCGGCAGAGCATACTGCGCCGGGATCGCTTTGGTCGCGAACTGGGTGCCCAACAGCGTCCCGATGATCGAAGCGATCACAGCACCTGGGCCAAGCAGCGGTGAAAGGATCGGGATGGCAATGATGATCGAGAGCACGACCAACCCCAAAAGACTGCCTGCCAAAGGAGAAAGGGTGGTTGCAATCCAGTCACCAATGCCTGTCTTCAGGATGATACCGATGATCAGGGAGATGAATGCCATGAAGGGCAAAACATTCTTGATCACCTGGTCGACGGAATCCCGACCGGCCTGGTACATGGCGCCCACAACCTGCCCCACGCCACGGCCAATTTTTTCAAGGAATTTGCTGATACCTTTCATTTCGTCCTCCAACTAACTTGCTGCTGCTTCAGCCGTCGTACTGCGCTTGGACATGATTGCAGTAATCCGTTCAGTCACAATGCCGCGGATCAGAATGACAACCAGACCAATCAGTAAGTAGCGAATGGCCAAATCTGAAACACGATAGCCGGCCTGTTCAATGCCAGCGGCGATGCCGCCCCAGACGAAGTATTCACCCGGGTTGACGTGCGGGAAGATGCCCAAAGGGGGATGCACGTACGAAACAGCAGCATCATAGAAAGCCGGCTTGTATTTTTCCGGCAGGAAGCGCCCCATGGTATAGGCCATCGGGTTGGTCAGGAAGAATACGGAAAGGAACGGCAAAACTACATAGCGGATCGGATAGTAAATCAGACCTTCCTTGCCTGCCGCTTCGCCAACCTTGTCAATCTTTTCCGGGCCGATCAAGGTGATCAGCGCGTTGACAAAGGTCATCAGAACGACCAGCAGAGGAATGATGCCTGTGACCAGGCCTACAAATTGTTCGCCGCCGGCTTGAAAAAGGCCAATGAACCATTCAGCAGCGGTTGCTAGTGCTTGCATATTTTCCTCCAGTTAAATCAATAAGAATGAACGATCGGAACGACTTTACCTGCAAAACACTGCCCTACATCAATCGATAGTATCACCTCCTTTAGCAGCAGCACTCTGATCGGGCTTTTTGGCTTTGTGATACATCCGAACGCTCTTGATATCGTCCAATTTCGTCGGGGCCTTTTCGATCGCATCTGCTTTAAAATATTCTTTTGCGGCATTGCGGAATGCCTCAATCAGCTTTTTATTCAAACCAAAAGTTTGCTGTGTATCGGTCAGATCTTTCGCATTTTGCCCAATCAAAGCCTGCACAGACTTGAGTCCCGAAAATATTGTGAATCCGGATAGTTTTTCGGCATGCAAAATGTTAAAGTCCGGATCTACAACCAACACCGCGTAGATACGGCCGGACCACTTGCCACCAGACATACCGACGGAGGTCAGGCCATCTTTGCGGATTTGCTTAAGACGCTTGTAATAGCGGCGGGCTTGCCACCCAGTCAACAACAGCTGGACGCCGTAGGCAACAGCCAGGCCAATGAAAATAAAACCAAAGATTTTGTTATCCAAGCCGTTTCTGCCTTCCTGAACTAAAACAAATTGAGGGCTCCGCCAAAGCGGAAGTTTCAACCCTTAAGTTTTTGAACAATTTCTTCAATAACGGCATCTTTGCCGATACCGGTCAGGAATGCCAGCGTCTGGATGACCGGGACATCGCGCTCCGTCCGAACCGGCGTCGTCGTCACAATCAGGTCTGCATCGTGCGACAATGTAGGCACTTCACTGGCCTTGCACTGTTGGATTGTGACTGGAATGCCGCGCTTTTCCAGTGCTTCTTCCAGCGCTTTTGCCACCACGGTCGACGTAGCGATGGCAGTTCCACAGGCTACCAGTATTCTCTTTTTTCCTAACATGATGACTCTCCTTTTTTACCTTTTTATAAAATGGTCTAAATCAATGTATTCCTGCTTGCTTTTCCGCTTGCGAAAAAGCACTCATAACTTCCTTGGTGTCAGTGGCCGCCAAAAGCCGCTGCAGCAGCTCGGAATCTTGCAGCACACCCGCCACTTCCTGTAGCATTTCAATTTGGGCGTGGGGCTCTTCCAGTGCAAGCAGGAAGACGATGCGAACCTCAACTGCCTCATCCGGCGAAACCATATTTTGAAAAACCACCGGTTTGTTAAGTGTCGCCAACGCCACTCCAGAATGGATGACATGCTCAATGTCAGTGTGGGGTATCGCGGCGTTGATCTCACCGCCCAAAGGCAGGCCGGTGGGCAGGGAACTCTCGCGGGTCAGCGCAGCATCAATGAAGCTTTCTTTCACCAGGCCAGCGTCAATGAGTCGCTGCCCCAACTGGCGGATCACTTCGGTGCTATTCTCAGCATCCATCTGCAGACAGATCGCTGATTCCACAAGATACTTAGTTAACGACATGAACAAATCTCCATCTTTATGGGGTGACCCACAGGAGTTCGGGTCACCCACGTTGATATTTTCCGACTTAATAAAGCATCAGTTCCGGCGCCTCAAGCGCGCCGACCAAATCAGCTAAAAAGGACGCAGCAACTGCCCCATCTACCACACGGTGGTCCGCTCCCAAGGTAATCGAAAGCATTGGGCGGACTGCGATGGTATCTTTGTCATCAATTACTACCGGTTTACGAATCAGGCTTCCTACTGCCAGGATGGCTGACTGCGGGGGATTGATGATGGCAGTGAACGAGCTGATGCCATACATTCCCAGGTTCGAAATCGTAAACGTGCCTCCAGAGACATCATCCGCTGTGAGCGCTCCACTGCGAGCCTGGCTGGTCAAGAAGCGCAGCGTATCATTAATCTCCTCCAGAGAAAGCTGATCTGCGCCATGAATGACCGGCACGATCAGCCCATCTTCCACGGCAGTCGCGATCCCAATATTGAGCTCACCCTCCAGGAGGATCTTGTCGTCTTGAAGCGATGCGTTCAGGTATGGATGGCGGCGCAGAGCCCAGGTGACGGCCTTCACCAGATAGGCAGTCAAAGACAGTGCTGCCTTGCCATCCTTTGTGGCTTTGGCATTGATCCGCGCCCGAGCCGCTTCGGCCTGGCTCATATCCACATCACATGTCAGGTAAATATGAGGTGTCGACTGATAACTGGCCGTCAGCCGCTCGGCAATGCGCTTTCGTTTGCCTACCAGGGGGATACTTGTACCCACCCGGGCTCCCCTTTGCGCTGGCGCTTCAGGCCGCTGGGGTGCATTCTTTAGTACGTCAGCCGCCTGCACTCGCCCGCGCGGGCCAGAGCCGGCCAGGCTTTCAAGCGAAACACCTTGTTCAGACGCCAGTCGCCGGGCTGCCGGAGTGGCTGGAACAGTCACCCGGGGAACGACCTGATCCTTCAGCTTCTCGGCGTAAGTTTCTACATCTCTGCGGGTTACTTTTTGGCCACTCGCCGGCACCTGATCTAACGGTACACGCAAATCGGCTGAGACTTTTTCAGCCAAAGGGGTGGCATGCACAGCGGGTTTCGCAGGCTGGGCAACCGGCGCAGGCGCAGGGGTTTGCGATTTGGGTTGCGCCGCTTCTGCGCTTCGTCCGGGCAGCCCTTCCGCGCTTTCGCCATCTTTAAGGATATATGCGACAACTTTAGTTACAGGAGCTTCTTCGTTCTCATGATACAGAATATTGGCCAAAATTCCACTCTCGGGGGCCTCAATCTCGCTGGTGATCTTATCGGTCTCCACTTCAATCACCGGCTCCCCTTTTTCAATTCGGTCGCCTTCTTTTTTCAGCCAGGAGATAATCGTGACTACTTCCTGGTCCATATCCATTTTGGGCATAATAAACTCTGTGGGCATTGCTGCTCCTCCCGTCAATATTGGTTCGCCAAAATCGCCCGGACCTCAGCTTCAATATCGGCTTCCTGAGGCACGGCCGCCGCTTCAAGGAAGCGGTTGTAAGGGATAGGAACATCCTTGCCAGCCAGGCGCCGCATCGGCGCATCGAGGTAGTCGAAGGCTTCACTGCCAGAAACAACAGCCATCACCTCGCCTGCCCAGCCGCCGGTCTGCACGGCTTCGTGGACGATTAACAGCCGGCCGGTTTTCTTGACCGACTTGATGATGGCCTGGGTATCCATTGGGCGCAGCGTGCGCAGGTCCAAGACCTCTACACTAATGCCTTCTGCCTCCAGCCTGCCAGCCACAGCCAGCGACTTGTTGACCATAATTCCTGAAGTAACGATGGTGAGGTCAGTTCCTGCGTGTTTAATATCAGCCACACCCAGTGGAATGGTATATTCCCCTTCGGGAACCTCGCCTTTAACCTTATAGAGCAATTTGTGTTCTACGAAACAGACCGGGTTGGGGTCACGAATGGCGCTCAGCAGCAGCCCTTTGGCATCATAGGGGCTGCTTGGTGCAACCACCTTAATCCCCGGGATATGCATCAGCAAGCTCTCGAGAGATTGCGAATGCTGGGCAGCTGCACCGGTGCCTGAGCCCCCGGCCATCCGGACGACCATGGGCACTGTCGCTTTACCGCCAAACATAAAGCGGGCTTTGGCTGCCTGATTGACCAGTGGTTCCATGGCCAGCAGAATAAAGTCCATAAACATCATTTCAGCGATCGGTTTCATCCCGACCATTGCCGCCCCAGCCGCCGCACCGACAATGCCAAGCTCCGAGATAGGGGTTTCACGGATGCGTTCCGGCCCAAATTCCGCCAACATGCCGGCACTGACGCCAAAGGCGCCGCCGTAACTGCCAATATCTTCCCCAATCAAGAAAACGGTTTCGTCTCGGCGCATTTCTTCGACCATCGCGTCGTGGATGGCTTCACGATAAGTAATTTCAGGCATATACCCACTCCGTCAAATCATTAACATCAGGTTCTGGTGAATTTTCTGCAAAAGTAACCGCATCATTTATCTCAGCGGTTAATTCTTCCTGGATCTGTTTGACAATTTCCACGGTGATCAGGTCCGCTTTCAGCAGCAGCCCTTCAAACCGGTCAATTGGATCTTCAACGGTCTTCCAATACTCAATTTCTTCCTTGGTGCGGTACAGGTTGCGGTCGCTCTTGGAATGGCCAAAGTAACGATAGGTTTGCGTCTCAACGAAAACCGGTCCAGCGCCAGTGCGGGCATGTTCTGCTGCCATTTTTGCAAATTCGTAGACCGCCAACACGTCATTGCCATCAATATAGTAGCCCGGGATGCCGTACGCCTCAGCGCGAGCCTTGAACGGAGTCCGTGCAGATACCCGGTTGACGTTGGCGGACATGCCGTATTGATTGTTTTCACAGAGGTAAAAAATGGGTAGCTGCCAGATCCCGGCCATATTTAAGGATTCATGGAATATGCCTTCATTGGCGGCGCCATCTCCGAAGATCGTCATGACAATTTTTTCAGACTTGCGCATCTGGATTGCCAGGCCGACGCCTACCGACAGCTGCAGCCCGCCACCAACGATGCCATTGGCACCCAAATTATTGGCGGTTACATCGGCGATATGCATGGAACCCCCGCGTCCATGGCAGTAACCGGTATCTTTGCCCAAAAACTCGGCCATCATCCGGTTTACGTCCGCACCGCTGGCGATAAAATGCCCATGGCCACGGTGGTGATTGAGCAGATAGTCTTCACCCCGGCGGACGGCAAAACCCGCGCCTACCGCGACGGCTTCCTGCCCGGCGGAAAGGTGCATGGTGCCATGAACTTTGCCCAGGGCATACTGCTTATCCGCCATCTCTTCAAAAAGGCGGATCTTTACCATCGTCCGGTACATCTCCACCAGCTGTTCCGGGCTGAGGCCCAAATCTTTGCTTTTCGCAAGCGCGTCTGTGGTCTCAAAATTGTCAAATTCTTGCTTTTTCCACATTGCCATATTTATTGCTCCGTTTGTTCGATCGGGTTAGGATTGGTTTAATACACTTTGCGCGGTCATGGAATCGGTGACCAGGATGTTGATATATTTACCCCGCACGGCTCCCAAGATGGGCATCACCTTTTCTGGCCCGCCCGCGACTCCCAGCCTTGAAGGGATGTTCATAAAACTGTTGATGGGGATCCCAATAATCCGGTTTTGGATTTCTATTGAACTTGGCTGGCCATTGATGTCAAAGAAAATTCCGCACACATCTCCGACCATCCCCTCAGCGACCATGTGCTGCATTTCAGCGGCTGTCATATGACCGGCCAGATAATATGGTGAACGCGCCAGGACCGAAGAGCCGATCCCTAAAAGTGCGATACGAGCCTGGCTTCCGATTTTGAGTGTTTCCTGTACCCCTTTGCTACTCATCAGCACCTGGGCGATAGCTTCATTTTCCACCAAGAGCGGGGCATTCAAGAAGATCCCTTCACCGCGCACTTTGTCTCTGAGGCGGGCTACAATCGACAGTCCATCATATTCTTTGACGTGAGCGCCCAGCGACCCCAGAAGCTGCGCGACCTTAAGCCCCGGAATGGGTTGGTCCAGGTAGATTTCGTCAACCGTAGCGCTGATGGCTGTACCCCACGAAGTGCCAATGACTTGATCCGGTTCCAAAGACAGGCTTAATACTTTGGCAGCCGCTTTTGCCAGCTGCATGAGCAAAGGCTGACCATTGTGCAGTTCAACAACAACCGCCTGGGCTAAGCCGAAACGCTCGCATAACTGACGACCAATTTCGATGTTTTGGTTAATTGGACGCTCAATGTGGACGGTGATCATTCCCAGCTCACGAGCTTCAGACAGCATGCGCGACACCATGGAGCGCGTTACCCCCAAGCGGCGTGCAATTTGCTCCTGGTTTTCATTACGAACGTAGTAAAGCTCAGCTACATCCGCCAGTAGGTCCAATCTTGCTTGTCTTTTGATGGCAGCTACCATATTTTGCTCACAATTTATTGGGATAACTCACTTATGTGATAATACCATAAGCTTTGAATCTTGTCCAGACCCATTTTCAATTTTTCTTAATTTTCACTTAACCGCTGGTTAACCTGCAGCAAAATTCCTGTGGCAGCCACATTGCGGCGCGGGCAAACGCCAACTTTTATAAATAACCTGTTCTTTTTTCTCATGTCACCTCTGCGCGTCATCCTGCACGCCCAAAGCGCAGCCTGACCAGCGTTGCCAGCCACCAGGCGGCTGCCCGCGCAATGCGTGCCTAACTTGACAGAGGGGTTGTTCGTGATAATATGCAAATTCGGAGTAAAAATATGAATGAAAACCCCAATCACGAAAAAGAAAACGCTGAGCTGACCGCTGCGCCCC
>ERZ1645192.312-NODE-312-length-38880-cov-35.171101_pt1 | contig 38880 bp, 40 predicted proteins | sample MGYA00575354_ERZ1645192 | MGnify/ENA primary metagenome ERZ1645192 (study PRJEB40844, sample SAMN11349763) | freshwater sediment metagenome | isolation source: river sediment | host: Sediment | place: India: Faizupur Khadar , New Delhi | collected 2017-02-21 ...
TCGAAGGTCTCCACCAAGCTGACGGTGCTCGAGGCGCTCTCCGAGAAGGTCGACCAGCTGGTGGTCGGCGGCGGCATGGGCAACACGTTCCTCAAGGCGAGCGGGAAGAACGTGGGCAAGTCGCTCTGCGAGGACGACCTCGTCCCCGTCGCCCGGGACCTGATGACGAAGATGAGCGCGCGCGGCGCGACCATCCCGGTCGCGGTGGACGTGGTCGTCGGCAAGAACCTGGACGCGGCCGAGCCGGCCGTGGTCAAGGACGCGGGCGCGGTGGCCGACGACGACATGATCCTCGACATCGGCCCCCGCAGCGCCCGGGAGCTGGCCGACATCATCCTCGCGGCCGGCACGGTCGTCTGGAACGGGCCGGTCGGCGTCTTCGAATTCGATCAGTTCGGTGCCGGTACCCGGACCATCGCCGAGGCGATCGCCGCCACCCGGGCCTTCACCCTGGCCGGCGGGGGCGACACCATCGCCGCCATCCAGAAATACGGCATCTACGACAAGGTCTCGTACATCTCCACCGCGGGCGGCGCCTTCCTCGAGTTCCTCGAGGGCAAGAAGCTGCCTGCGGTCGCCATCCTCGAAGAGCGCGCCACCGGGAAGTAGAGGGAGCGATCCACCATGGCCCTGATTTCACTGCGCCAGCTTCTGGACCACGCGGCCGAGCACGGTTACGGCTGCCCGGCGTTCAACGTCAACAACCTCGAGCAGATGCGCGCCATCATGGAGGCCGCGGACGAGACCGACAGCCCCGTCATCGTCCAGGCCTCGGCCGGCGCGCGCAAGTACGCCGGCGCGCCCTTCCTGCGCCACCTGATCCTGGCCGCGGTCGAAGAGTTCCCGCACATCCCGGTGGTGATGCACCAGGACCACGGGACTTCGCCCGCGGTCTGCCAGCGCTCGATCCAGCTCGGGTTCTCCTCGGTGATGATGGACGGGTCGCTCGGCGAGGACGGCAAGACGCCGACCTCCTACGAGTACAACGTGGGCGTCACCCGCCGCGTCGTGGAGATGGCCCACGCCTGCGGGGTCTCGGTGGAGGGCGAGCTCGGCTGCCTCGGCTCGCTCGAGACCGGGGTCGCGGGGGAGGAGGACGGGGTCGGGGCCGAGGGCACCCTCGACCACAGCCAGCTGCTCACCGACCCGGAGGAAGCGGCGCGGTTCGTGAAGGCGACCGGCGTGGACGCGCTCGCGATCGCCATCGGCACCAGCCACGGCGCCTACAAGTTCACGCGGCCGCCGACCGGCGACATCCTCGCCATCGACCGCATCCGCGAGATCCACGCGCGCATCCCCAACACCCACCTGGTGATGCACGGCTCCTCCTCGGTGCCCCAGGACTGGCTCGCCATCATCAACAGCTACGGCGGCGACATGGGCGAGACCTACGGGGTGCCCGTCGAGGAGATCCAGGAGGGGATCCGCAACGGCGTGCGCAAGGTCAACATCGACACGGACCTGCGCATGGCCTCCACGGGGGCGGTCCGCAAGTTCCTGGCCGAGAACCGCAAGGAGTTCGACCCCCGGAAGTGGCTCACCGCGACCGTGAAGGCCATGAAGGGGATCTGCAAGGCGCGCTACGAGGCCTTCGGGACCCCGGGCTACGCGTCGAAGATCAAGCCCATCTCCCTCGAGAAGATGGTCCGCCGCTACGAGAGCGGCGAGCTCGACCCGCGGGTGAATTGACTCAATGGTGAATCAACCCGCGGGTGAATCAACCCGCGGGTGACGGGAGTCAGCGCGTCAGTTGCCCGAAGAGCGCCGGCAGGCGCTCGGGCAGGCGCTGCACGCGGTCCACGACCGCGAAGCGGCCCGCCCCGAAGATCCGCGCCACGTACTCGTCGGCCGCGGGGTCGAGCGTCAGGCAGAAGGTCTGCACCCCGCGGGCGGCGAGCTCCTCCACCGCCTTGCGGGTGTCCTGGCGCAGGTACTGCGGGTCGCGCACGTCGATGTCGGCCGGCTCACCGTCGGTCACCAGGAGCAGGAGCTTCTTCTGCTGACGCTGGCGGCGCAGGAACCCCGCGGCGTGCCGCAGCGCCGCCCCCATCCGGGTCGACAGGCCCCCCTGCATCCCCGCCAGCCGCGCCTTCGCCGCGTCGTCCCAGGGCTGGTCGAAGTCCTTGAAGCGGTAGTACTGGACGTCGTGGCGCCCGTCCGAGGCGAAGCCGTGCACGGCGAAGGGGTCCCCGATGCCGTGGATGGCCCAGGCGAGGAGCGCCGTCGCCTCCCGGGCGAGCTGGAGCACCGACCGGTCGCTGCCCGGAAGGACCTCGCGGGTGGACTCGGAGAGGTCCAGCAGCAGCAGGACGGCCAGGTCCCGGGTCTTGCGCAGGTAGCGCACGCTCACCCGCGGGTCCGGCGTCTGGCCCAGGCGCAGGGCCACCATCGCCCCCACCGCGGCGTCGATGTCGATCTCCTCGCCGTCCTCCTGGCGACGCAGGCGCACCAGCCCCTGGGGCTGGAGGGCGTCGATGGTGTGCCGGATCCGGCGCGCGAGCGGCCCGTATTCCGCCAGGATCGCGTCGATGTCGGCCGCGCGCCCCCGGGGCTGGCGCTTCTCCAGGACGGTCGCCCAGTCCGGGCGGTGCAGCTGCACCTGGTAGTCCCACTCCGGGTAGGGGTGCGGCTCGCTCACCGGCTCCCGGCCCTCGAGCCGGTTCACGCTGACCCCTGGCGGGTCGCCGTCGCGGAAGAACTCGCTCGCGAGCGTCCACACCTCCTGGGCATCGTCCCCGGCCAGCTCGCAGTCGACCTCGTTGACCATCTCCATGACGCCGACGGTCCTGCGGGTCTGCCGCTGGCTCGCCGGGACGTACGCGGCCTCGCGCCAGGCCGCCTCGTCCGCGGCCCAGAGGTAGCGATTGTCGTCCCGGTAGGGCGCCCCGGCGGCCTCCAGGACCCGCAGCGGGGGGAGCTCACCCTCCGCCGCGACGAGCCCCTCGAGGAGGGCCGCCCCGAGCTCCCGGGACCCGCGCGGGTCCCCGCCCCGCCGCGCGAGCTCTCCCTGGAAGCGCGCCGCCGCCTCGCGCACCCAGGGGTCCAGGTCCCCCTGCCCCGGGTCCAGCAGCGCCCGGGCGCAGCGCTCGAGCCGGCGCACCACCGGGTCGCGCTCCGGCCTGGCCGATTCCACCTGCGCGGCGTGGAACGGCGCCCAGAGCGCCTGCAGCCCCGGGAGCTCGCGGATGGCGAGGGCCTCGACCCGCGCGTCCTCCACGAGCCCGACGAGCAGCCGGAGCACCGGGTCGAGCTCCCCGGAGCCGAGGGGCTCGCGCGTGTACGCGAGGTGCGCCGCGGCGTGGGCCGCCGCCGCGCGGTACAGGTCCCGACCGGGGAGCCCCGCGAAGTCGTCCCAGGCGTCCGGGAGGTGGATCACCCCGGCCTCGATGAAGGGCCGTGTCCCCTCCCGGGTCTCGTGGTCCCCGGAGGTCGGCCGCAGGAAGAAGTCCCGCCCCCAGAGGGCACGCAGGTAGAAGTTGAGCCCGCGCTGGGTGTCCACGAACAGCGTCCCGCGCCGCTCCCTCTGCAGGACCGCGCGGCTGTCGGCGGACTCGAGCGCGAAGTAGGCGGCGAGCGCGGGGTAGTCGCGGCCGTGCACCTGCGCCCCCCAGAGCGCCCAGCGGCGCAGCCCTCCGAGCGTCAACCTCGCGAGGAGCTCGTCCAGACGCGCGAGCATGGGCCGCAGGCCCCGGGGCGCCTTCGCCGAGAGCTGGTGCACCAGCGCGAGATACCCCCGCAGGAGCTCCGGGTCCCCGAGCCGGCGGGCGGCCGTGGGCAGGCTCGAGAAGAGGAGGCCGACCACCTCGCCGCTCACCATCGAGGCGAGCTTCATCGCGGCGCCGACGCAGTCCGCAAGGACGTCCTCACCCACCTCCCTGCAGACCGGCGGCATCGCCTGGAGATAGGACACCACGAGATCGGTGCCCCGGCCGAGCCGGCGCAGCGCCGTCGCCCCCTCGAGGTAGCCCTGCAGGGCGCGCGGCGACATGCAGCGCGCCGCCTCCGCGAAGCTCGCCGCCAGCGTGTCCCGCACCGCCGGGTCGGCGCCCTCGAGGAGCTCGCGGTGCCCTTCGAGGCTGACGCTCATCCGAAGAACGTCGCGACCGCCGCCTCCAGGGTCTCGCGCAGGTCCGGGTCGTCGGTGAGGGGGCGCACCAGGGTCATGGAGCAGGCCGCGCGCGCCTCGATGCCCCGGGCGATCAGGCTCCCCGCGTAGACCAGGAGCCGGGTGGAGACCCCTTCGTCGAGCCCGTGCCCCTTCAGGTTGCGCGCCCGCTGGGCGACCTGCACCAGCTTCTCCGCCGTCGCGGCGTCCACGCCGCTCTCGTGGGCCACCACCTCCACTTCCACCTCGAGCGGGGGGTAGCCGAAGTCGATGGCCCCGAAGCGCTGCTTGGTCGACTGCTTCAGGTCCTTCATCAGGCTCTGGTAGCCGGGGTTGTAGGAGATGACGAGCTGGAAGTCGGGGTGCGCGCGCACGAGCTCGCCCTTCTTGTCGAGCGGGAGCTGGCGCCGGTGGTCGGTGAGCGGGTGGATGACCACCGTGGTGTCCTGGCGGGCCTCGACGACCTCGTCCAGATAGCAGATGGCGCCGATCCGAGCGGCGGTCGTGAGCGGGCCGTCCTGCCAGCGCGTGCCCGAGGCGTCGAGCAGGAACCGCCCCACCAGGTCCGAGGCGGTCATGTCCTCGTTGCAGGCCACGCTCACCAGCGGCCGGCCGAGCCTCCAGGCCATGTACTCCACGAAGCGCGACTTGCCGGCCCCGGTCGGGCCCTTCAGCATCACCGGCATGCGCGCCCCGTAGGCCGCCTCGTAGAGGGCGACCTCGTCGGCGACGGGGCGGTAGTAGGGCTCCGCGCCCACCAGGTACGGATCGCGCTCGCTCACCGCGGCTCCTGCAGTGGCGCCCGGAAGACCACCATCGCGGTGCCCTGGGACTGGGCGAAATTGTCGTAGCCCACGAGGCGCACGTGGTGATTCGGGTGCGCCCGATGACAGGCCTCGGCCTCGGCCAGGATGCGGTCGACGACGGTCTCGCCGAACATCGGCAGCTTCCACATGTACCAGTAGTGATCGAAGGCGTTCTCCGGCTCGGTGTGCTCGATGGCCGGGTTCCAGCCCTTCTTCACGATGTACTCCACCTGCTTGCGGATCTGCTCCGGGGTCATCGGCGGCAGGTAGGAGAAGGTCTCGAACTTGCGGCTCTTCGGGTCGCTCAGGCTCGACTGGTAGTCCTGCATCTCGCTCATGGTGTCTCGGCCTCCCGGCTCATCCGTCCCGGCGGCGCGCCCGGGGGCCCCAACGGCCCCGGGCCGCGGCGCGCCTACTTGTGCGCGACGTCGAGCTTGTCGACGGTGTCGAACTCGAACTTGATCTCCTTCCAGGTCTCCATCGCCATCTTCAGCTCGGGGCTGTGGCGCGCAGCGCCGGCCAGCACCTCCCGGCCCTCCTTCTCGACGGGGCGGCCCTGGTTGCGGGCCTCCACGCAGGCCTCCAGCGCCACGCGGTTCGCCGCCGCGCCTGCCGCGTTGCCCCAGGGGTGCCCGAGGGTGCCACCGCCGAACTGCAGCACCGAGTCGTCGCCGAAGATGGAGAGCAGCGCCGGCATGTGCCAGACGTGGATTCCGCCCGAGGCGACCGCGAACACCCCCGGCATCGACCCCCAGTCCTGGTCGAAGAAGATGCCCCGGCTGCGGTCCTCGGCGATGTGCTTCTCGCGCAGCAGGTCGATCCAGCCCAGGGTGGAGGCGCGGTCGCCCTCGAGCTTGCCCACCACGGTGCCGGTGTGCAGGTGGTCGCCGCCCGAGAGGCGCAGGATCTTGGTGAGCACGCGGAAGTGGATGCCGTGGTGCGGGTTGCGGTCGAGCACCGCGTGCATCGCGCGGTGGATGTGCAGCAACACCCCGTTGTCCCGGCACCAGTTGGCGAGGCCCGTGTTGGCGCAGAACCCGCCGGTGATGAAGTCGTGCATGATGATGGGCGCGCCGAGCTCCTTGGCGTACTCCGCGCGCTTGTACATCTCCTCGGGCGTCGGGGCGGTGACGTTCAGATAGTGGCCCTTGCGCTCGCCGGTCTCCTCCTCGGCCTTGTCGACGGCGTCCATGACGAAATCGAAGCGCTGGCGCCAGCGCATGAAGGGCTGGCTGTTGACGTTCTCGTCGTCCTTGGTGAAGTCGAGCCCCCCGCGCAGGCACTCGTACACCGCGCGCCCGTAGTTCTTCGCCGAGAGCCCGAGCTTCGGCTTGATGGTGCAGCCGAGCAGGGGGCGGCCGTACTTGTTCAGGATGTCGCGCTCGACCTGGATGCCGTGAGGCGGCCCGCCGCAGGTCTTCACGTAGGCGATGGGGAAGCGCACGTCCTCCAGGCGCAGGGCGCGCACGGCCTTGAAGCCGAACACGTTGCCGACGAGCGAGGTGAAGACGTTCACCACCGAGCCTTCCTCGAAGAGGTCGATGGGGTAGGCGACGAAGGCGTAGAAGCAGGTGTCGTCGCCCGGCACGTCCTCGATGCGGTAGGCGCGGCCCTTGTAGTAGTCGAGGTCGGTCAGCAGGTCGGTCCAGACCGTGGTCCAGGTGCCGGTGGAGGACTCGGCGGCGACCGCGGCGGCGGCCTCCTCGCGGGGCACGCCCGGCTGGGGCGTGATCTTGAAACAGGCGAGCAGGTCGGTGTCCACCGGCGTGTACTCCGGCATCCAGTACGTCTCGCGGTATTCCTTCACCCCTGCCTTGTAGGTCTTCACGGCCATCGCTCATCCCTCCCGGGGGAGATGTTTTCTTTCCGAGGCCACCGCGCCGGCCGAGGCCATCACGGCCTCGATGTCCGCGACGGTCTTCGGCACGGCGCGGGTCAGGACCTCGCAGCCGTCTCTGGTGACGAGAACGTCGTCCTCGATCCGAATCCCGATGCCCCACCAGCGCCGGGGCACGCCGCGCGCGCCCGGCGCCACGTACAGCCCCGGCTCCACGGTCATGGTCATGCCGGGCTCCAGCACCCGCCACTCACCGTCGACCTTGTAGTCGCCCACGTCGTGGACGTCCATGCCGAGCCAGTGTCCGGTGCGGTGCATGTAGAAGGGCTTGTAGGCCTCCTCCTTGACCAGCCGCGGCACGCGGCCCTTGAGCAGCCCCAGGTCCACGAGGCCCCGGGTGATGACGGCGACGGCCGCCTCGTGGGGCTCGTTCCAGTGGTTGCCCGGGCGCACCTTCGCGATCGCAGCCTCCTGGGCCTCCAGCACCAGCTCGTAGAGGCCGCGCTGGGGCGAGGTGAAGCGCCCGTTGACGGGGAACGTTCGGGTGATGTCGGCCGCGTAGTACTCGTACTCCGCGCCCGCGTCGATGAGGAGCAGGTCACCGTCGCGCAGGGGGTCGCGGTTCTCCGTGTAGTGCAGGATCACCCCGTTCTCGCCGCTGCCGACGATGGGGGCGTAGGCGGAGGCGCGGCAGCCCCCGCTCATGAAGGCGTGCACGAGTTCCGCCTCCACCTGGTACTCGGTCATCCCCGGGCGCGCCACCTGCATCGCCCGCAGGTGGGCCGCCGCGGTGACCTCGGCCGCGCGGCGCATCAGGCGCAGCTCCCCGGCGCTCTTGATGAGGCGCATCTCGTGCACCAGCTGGTCGAGGGCCACGAACTCCCCCGGCACGCTCACCCCGGCACGCGCCCGGCTGCGCACGCGGCTCACCCAGCCCATCACCTGCTGGTCGACCTCCGGGTACACGCCCATCGCGTAGAACACCCGGTCGCGGTTCTCGATGAGCCCCGGGACGATGTCGTCGATGTCCCCGATGGGAAACGCGTCGTCCGCGCCGTAGTCCGCGCACGCGCCCTCGAGACCCGCCCGGCGCCCGTTCCAGACCTCCTTCGCCAGGTCGCGCTCGCGCACGAAGAGCAGGTACTCGCCCTCGGGCCGCCCGGGGACCAGCACCATCACCGCCTCGGGCTCCGGGAACCCCGTCAGGTAGTAGAAGTCGCTGTCCGGGCGGAAGGCGTACTCCACGTCGCGGTTGCGCATGCGCACCGGAGCGGTGAAGAGGATGGCGACGCTGTTCTCGTCCATCTGGCGCATCAACGACTTGCGCCGGCGTGCGAACTCCTTGCGCTCGAGGGTGAGCCCGATCATCAGTGCAGTGTCGGGTGCTCCGCGCGGTCACGCTCGCGCAGGTCCTCGTAGAGCAGCATGACGGAGACCCGCACGAACTCGCTCACGTCGAAGAAGGCCCGCTCGTCCTCCTCCCCTTCGGCCTCGGGGTCGAGCTGGCTGACCTCCGTCAGCTCCTCCAGCACCTCGCGCGCCTGGGGGCTGAGGGATGCGTCGTCCCTCAGCCCCGCGACCCCGAGTCCATAGAGAAACGCGTTGCACCAGTGGATCAGAGCCTCGGTGCGCAGCATGAGCGCCGCGTCGTCCGCGGGCAGGAAGAGCTGCAGCCCAACCTCCTCGCCGGCCAGTGCGGCGGCACTGGCCCCGCGCAGGCGCGCCAGCAGCTCCCGCGCCCCGGCGGGGTCCGTCCCGCCCTCCGGGCTCTCGGACACCACCTCCCCGATCCAGCGGTCGTCGGACACCGCCGGGTCGACACAGAGCATCCCGCAGATGAGCCCGTGGCTCTCGGCGGGGCTCATCTCGGATTCGGCTTGGCGCAGCGCAGACTCCAGCGCTTCGTAGGTGGGCTCGTGGTCGGTCACGGTCGGCTTACCTTCGGCGAGGGTGGCTCCAGGGCTATGCTAGCACCGCCCCACGGGCGCCCCAACCACCGCCCGTCTGCAGGAAAAGCGTGACGACGCGCGCCGTTGACCCCCTCAGGCCCGGGTTCTATAGTGCCGATAAAACGACCAGATGGCGCACGGCTCGGGATCCCGTCCGAGGGACGGACCGCAGACCGGAGCCCACACCGGGGAACCCATGGACACGCCGGACATCAAGGCGCTCGAGCAACTCGTGGACGAGTTGATCGCCAGGAGCAAACGTCTCGCCGACGAGAACCGCGCCCTGCGCAATCAGCACACGCACCTGCTGACCGAGCGCGCGGCCCTCATCGAGAAGACGGAGCACGCGCGCAATCGGGTCGAGTCCATGATCGCCCGCCTGAAGTCCATGGAGATGTGAAGTGCCAGAGTCGAGCACCCCGATCTCCATCCGCATCCTCGACAAGGAATACACGGTGGGCTGTCCGCCGAGCGAGCGTGACGCCCTCTTGCAGGCCGCCCAGCTGCTGGACCACAAGATGCGCGAGATGCGCGACGGGGGGCGGGTCATCGGGGCCGAGCGGGTCGCCGTGATCACCGCGCTCAACCTCGCGCACGAACTGCTCCAGGACCGCCGCCGCCACGATATTCTCGCCGACGCGGTCGGCGCGGGAATGCAGCGGATCCAGGGCAAGCTCGAGCTCGCGCTGCGCAGTGACAGCAGCGGACAAACGGTTTAGAGTGCTTTTCGTCCCCTGTGGTGTTCGCAAAGAGATCCAGTACTCTTTGAGCCTATATCACAGCCCTCGGGGGTCGGCTCTCGGCGTCGTTGTGCATGTCCGCCTCGCTGCGGAAAGCCTGAAACGCCGAACCATTCCCCCTAGTTGAACTTCGGTTCAAGGGGGCAGGATCTCGGTCGGCACCTACGGGGGACACCTCATCAAGGCACGCCGCACGCTGAGCCGAGCCCGATCCATCCGGACCTGCCCGCGGTGATCCCCTCGAGAGACCTGCGCCGGGCGTTGCGGGAGCAGCGCCGGCGGTTGGACCCGGCCACCCGGGCGCACGCGAGCGCGCGCGTCTGCCGGGCCCTCGCCGCGACCGGGGCCTTCCACCGGGCGCGCCGCCTGGCGGTGTACCTGTCCCGGGGAGGCGAGGTGGACCTCACGGCCCTGGTCATCCGGGCCTGGAAGGCCGGCAAGCGCTGTTACCTGCCGGTGGTCGAGCGGGGGCGCCTGCGCTTCCTGCCCTACGCGCCCGACACGGTCCTGCGCCCGAACCGGTTCGGCATCCCCGAGCCGGCGGAGACGGCCAGTCGCCAGGTGCCCGCCTCCGCCCTCGACCTGGTGGTGCTGCCCCTCGTCGCCTTCGACGCCGCAGGCAACCGCCTCGGGATGGGCGGTGGCTACTACGACCGCACCTTCGCGTTCTCCCACCGGCGCCTGCGCTGGAGGCGGCCGGTCCTGATCGGGGCCGCGTACGGCTTCCAACGGGTCCCCGCGCTCGCCGTGAGCCCGTGGGACGTCCCCCTCGACGCCGCCGCCACCGAGGGCGGCCTGGAGTGGTTCCGCCGATGACACACCGCAGGAAGAATCACGGACCCTCGGAACGGCCCCGCCGGAACCGCTTCGGCCGCGCCCTCGGCCGCCCGGGCAAGGCGCCCGGGATCGAGCCCCACGAGCTTCCGGGCCTCGCCCGGGGCGACGCCCCGGTCACGGTCACCTGCGTCGACTACTGCCCGGAGCAGGCTCGCGTCGAGCGGGTGGACGACGTGCGCAGCTTCCTCGCCACTCACCGCCCCGAGTGGTCGAGCGTGCGCTGGATCGACGTGGTGGGGGTGGGGGACCCGACGCTCCTGCGCGCGCTCGCCGAGAAGTACGAGCTGCACCCGCTCGCCGTGGAGGACGTGGTGAACCGCGGGCAGCGCCCGAAGGCCGAAGACTACCCCGCCTCGGCGGAGCATCCCGGGCGCCTGTTCGTGGTGGTTCGGCTGGTGGACCGGGTGGACGGCAACCTGAGCACCGAGCAGGTGAGCCTCTTCCTCGGCCGCGACACCGTGCTCAGCTTTCGCGCACGCGGTCCGGAGCCGTTCGTGCCCATCGTTCAGCGCATCGAGACCCCCAACTCACGGCTGCGCCGCAGCGACGCGAGCTTCCTGCTCTACTGCCTGATCGACGCGGTCGTGGACCACTCGTTCCCCCTGCTGGAAGAGGTCTCCGACGGCCTCGAGGAGCTCGAGGAGGCGGTCTTCCAGGACCAGGCAGGCCGCGACGCGCCCCAGCGGCTCCACCGCATGAACCGGGAGCTGATGGTCCTGCGCCGCGTGACCTGGCCCATGCGGGACCTGCTGGACAACCTGCACCGCGAGCACCACGAGTGCCTCTCCGACACGACGCGGACCTACCTGCGCGACGTGCACGACCACGTGGTGCGCATCCTCGACCTGCTGGAGACCTACCGCGAGCTCGCCTCCAACCTGGTGGAAATGCACATGGTCTCGGCCTCCAACCGCCTCGGCGACATCGTGAAGACGCTGACCATCATCAGCACCATCTTCGTCCCGCTGACCTTCCTCGCCGGCGTCTACGGCATGAACATGCCCATCCCGGAGAACGAGCACGCCTGGACCTACCCGGCGTTCTGGATGGTGAGCGTCGGCATCGCCGGCGCCCTCCTCTACTGGTTCCGGCGCCGCGACTGGCTCTGATCGACAGGGCCCGGCGGCGCGGGGTCAGGTCAGGCCGAAGACGTGCAGTAGCCGGAACAGCCCGTAGGCCATCCCGCCCGCGGCGGGGATGGTCAGGATCCAGGCCCACAGCATGCGCTCCACGACCGTCCAGCGGATGGCCGAGAAGCCCTTGGCAGCGCCGACGCCGAGGATGGCGGCGGAGATGTTGTGGGTGGTGGACAGGGGGATGCCGAGCGAGGAGGCGATGGTGATGATGGTGGCCGCGGACGTCTCGGCCGCGAAGCCGTGCACGGGCTGCAGCCGGACCATCTTGTGGCCGAGGGTGCGGATGATGCGCCAGCCGCCCACGGCGGTGCCCGCCGCCATGGTCACCGCGCAGGTGACCTTGATCCAGGTGTCGATGTCCCCGTGGGTGAGCGCCGCCTCGCTCGGGTGCAGCCAGGCGAGCCAGCCGGGCAGCCCGTCGAGCGTCCCTGCCTGCTGGGCGGAGACCAGGGCGAGGGCGATGATCCCCATCGTCTTCTGGGCGTCGTTCAGCCCGTGGGCCAGCCCCATGTAGCTGGCCGAGGCGAGCTGGGCCTTGCCGAAGAAGGCGTTGGCCCAGCGCGGCCGGGCGATGCGCCGCAACACCCCCGGGCTGAGCGACATCCCCCAGAACAGGGCGAAGACCAGGCCCATCAGCAGCAGCCCCACCGCGAACCCCAGCAAGGGACTGGTGATCATCGGCACCACGACCTTCCAGAGCACCCCCGCGCTGTGGTACCAGGGCTCCGCGGGCTGCGACCAGATGACCGCGCTCCAGCGCCCGTCGCTGGCGGCGATGGCCGCGCCCGCCAGCCCACCCACCAGGGCGTGGGAGGAGGAAGAGGGCAGGCCCACGTACCAGGTCGTCAGGTTCCAGACGATCCCGCCCGCCAGGGCGCACACGATCACCTGGGAGGTGACCTCGACGACCGCCTGGTCGATCAGGCCGGAGGCGATGGTCTTCGCCACCGCAGTGCCCCAGAGCGCGCCGATCAGGTTGGCGACCGCCGCCAGCCCGACCGCCTGCATCGGCGAGAGCACCTTGGTCGCGACCACGGTGGCGATGGAGTTCGCCGTGTCGTGGAAACCGTTGATGTATTCGAAGACGAGCGCGGTGACGAGCACCAGGATGAGGGTGGAGAGCAAGGTCGTCCCCCTCAGTTGTTCTTCAGGACGATCTGGTAGGCCACGGTGCCGGCCTCGCGGCAGCGGTCGATGGCCTTCTCCAGGATCTCGAAGAACTCCTTGATGAGGAACATCTGTTGCCCACCGAAGCGGCCGGCGTAGATCTCCCGGTACAGCTCCAGCATGAGCCGGTCGGCCTCGCTCTCGATGGAGCGCAGGCGGTCGTTGAGCAGTCTCATCTCCTCCGCCTTCATACGGCGGAGCTTCTGGACCATCTCCAGCACGACCTCGGCCGCCTGCTCGAGCATGGCCGCCCGGGGCGCGAAGTCCACCTGGTCGAGGATGCCGGTGGCGAGGACGTAACGCTCGGCGAAGCGCTCCACCTGCTTCGGGATGCGGACCAGGGCGGCGCGCAGCGCCTCGATGTCCTCCCGCTCGAGGGCGGTGACGAAGCTGCAGAGGAGCTCCTCGTTGATCTTGTCGGAGACGGCCCTCTCCCGTTCCCGGGCGAGGCGAAAGACATCGAGCTGGAGCGGCTGATGGTGCTCCCGGAGCATGGCGTGCAAGGCCCGGGTACTGTCCACGGCGGTCACCGCCGCATCCTCGAGCAGCCCGAAGAACTGGGTGCCCTTACCGAAAATCGTCTGCAGGGAGAACATGAGAGCCCCTCGGTGGAGCGGGAGTGCCGGCCCGCGGGAGACCCGGGGCCCGGGCCCGGCCGGCGGGCGTAATGATATAACGGCGCTTGCCCGATGCGTTCCCCCCCGGATGAGTAGCTGTGGAGGTGCGAGATGAAGCCATTCGAGAACATCCTCTTCGTCGTGAACCCCGAGGAGCCCTGCGCCCTGGTGCTGGAGCGCACGGTGGCGCTCGCCGAGAACAACCAGGCGGCGCTCACGGTCGTGGACGTGCTCCCGCGGCTCGCCCTGGGCGCTGGCGGCCCGGAGGCCGGCCTCACCGGCCTCGAGCTGCAGGCGGGGCTCGCGGCGGAGCGCGGCGCGCTCCTCGAGGGCCTGGTCTCGCCCTTCCGCGAGCGGCTCCCCATCCGGACCCGGGTGCTGACGGGCACCCCCTATCTCGAGGTCGTGCGCGAGGTGATCCGCGGCGGTCACGACCTGGTGGTCCGACCGCCCGAGCGCCCCGGCTGGCTGGACCGGCTCTTCGGGAGCGACGACATGCACCTCCTGCGCAAGTGTCCCTGCCCGGTCTGGCTCATCCAGTGCGAGCCCCCGAAGTCGAGGCAGCGCATCCTGGCGACGGTGGACGCGGACGACCGATACCCGGCGGAGGAGCTGGAGACCCGGCGCGCGCTGAATCACGAGGTCCTCGAGCGGGCCGCCGCGCTTGCCCTGTCGGAGTTCGCGGAGCTGCACGTCGCCAGCGTCTGGGACGCCATGGGCGAGTCCCTGCTGCGCGGCCCCTTCGAGAACAGCCCGGAGGAGAAGATTGCGCCCTACGTGGAGCACGCGCGCCGGCGCGTCGCGGCCAACCTGGACCAGCTGATGCTCGACCTGGAGGACGCGTTCGGCAAGGAGACGGCGCAGTACCTCAGACCGAGCGTGCATCTGGTGAAGGGGTCGGCCCGCAGGGAGATCCCGGCCCTCGCCCGGCGCCTGGAGGCCAACCTCGTGGTCATGGGCACCGTGGCCCGCACGGGGATCCCGGGCCTGATCATGGGCAACACGGCCGAGGCCATCCTCGAGCAGATCGGGTGCTCGGTTCTCGCCATCAAGCCGCCCGGCTTCGTCACACCCGTCTCCCTGCAGGACTGACGCCCCCGGGGCCTTGGCCCGGGGAGGTGATGGCGTTACTGTGGCGCCAGGCCGGGGCCGGGCGTGGCGGTGACACCGCGCACCCGAGGGCCCGGGGTGGACTGATGAGGCGGCCGGGCGTGACGGAGGCCTGGCGCAACCTGAGGGGCAACGAGATGCACCAGAAGATGGCCCCCCGACTCGCCCTCACCGCCCTCCTCGCCTGGGTCTTCGCGGGTCTCGCCGCGAGCGCCGCGGCCGAGCCCCTGGCGGTGCTCGTCAGCGTGGCGCCCCAGCAGTATCTGGTGGACCGGGTTGGCGGGGAGCGGGTCCACACCACGGTGCTGGTCGGGCCCGGCCGCGACCCGCACGCCTACGAGCCGTCCCCGCGGCAGATGGCGGAGGCCTCGCGGGCCCGGGTCTATTTCCGCGTCGGGGTCGACTTCGAGGAGGTGTGGCTGGAGCGGATCCGGCAATCGAGCCCGAGCCTGCGGGTCGTGGACCAGCGCGAGGTGGTCACGCTCCGCCAGGTGGAGGGCCACCGGCACGACGGGCCCCGGCACCGGCGCGCCGCCGAGCCGGAGACCGCCGACGCGCAACGGCAACCCGCGGCCCAGGCCCCCGGCCGGGCCGACCCCCACGTCTGGACCAGCCCACCGCTCGCGCAGCGCATGGCGGCCCAGGTCCGCGACGAGCTGACCCGCGCCGATCCCGCCGGCGCCGCGGCCTACGCCGCGGGCTACGCCCGGCTCGCCCGCGACCTCGACGCCCTGGACGCCGAGATCCGGGCGGCCCTCGCCGGGGCGCAGGGACGCCGCTTCATGGTGTTCCACCCGGCCTGGGGCTACTTCGCCGACACCTACGGCCTCACCCAGGTCCCCATCGAGCAGGGCGGCAAGGAGCCCGGCGCCCGCACGCTGGCGACCCTGATCGAGCAGGCGCGGGACGCAGGCGTGCAGGTGATCTTCGTGGGGCCGCGGGACAACCCCGCCCCCGCGCAGGCCATCGCCCGGGCCCTGGGGGGCACCGTGGCGGCGGTGGACCCGCTCGCAGCGGACTACGCCGACAACCTGCGGCGGGTGACCGCGGCCTTCCGGGCGGCCCTGAGGTAGGGATGGAGCCCGTCCCCGTCATCAAGCTCGAGGACGTGAGCTTCGCCTACGACGGCGTCGGCGTCCTGGAAGGGGTCAACCTCGAGGTCGGCAGGCGGGAGTTCCTGGGGCTCGTCGGCCCGAACGGGGGCGGCAAGAGCACCCTCCTCAAGCTCGTCCTGGGGCTCCTCGCCCCGACGCGGGGCCGGGTCAGCGTCCTGGGCGGCAGCCCGGCGGCGGGTCGGCGGCGCATCGGTTACGTTCCGCAGTACCCCTCCTTCTCGCGGGATTTCCCCATCTCGGTGCGCGACTGCGTCGCCCTCGGCCGGCTGGGGCGCACCCGGCCGTTCGGGGGGTTCACCGCCCGGGACCGGGCGCTCGCGGCCGAGGCCATGCGCGAGACCGAGGTCGCCGGGCTCGCCGAGCGCCCCATCGGTACCCTGTCGGGGGGGCAGATGCAGCGCGTGCTGGTGGCGCGGGCGCTCGTCTCCGAGCCGGAGGTGCTGCTGCTCGACGAGCCCACCGCGAACATCGACCAGCGGGTGGAGATGGAGATCTTCGACCTGCTGAAGCACCTGAGCGAGCGCCTGACGGTGGTCGTGGTCTCCCACGACGTGGGCTTCATCTCCCGCTACGTGACCCGGGTCGCGTGCCTGAACCGCACCCTGATGTGCCACGCCACCGAGGAACTGACGGGCGAGACCATCTCCGCCCTCTACGGCCAGCCCGTGCGCATGATTCGCCACGCCCACGCGGACCACGGCTCCGGGACGCACCCCGGCGCCACCCGCCCCGCGAGCCAGGGCCCCCACCGCGACGCGCCCCCCGACCGACCCGGCGACCTGCCCCCGTGAACGAGTTCCTTCAGGCCCTCTCCCAGCACGCCTTCCTGCAGCACGCCCTCGCCGCAGGCCTGCTCGCCAGCGTCGGTTGCGGCGTCGTGGGGACCTACGTGGTGGTCAAGCGCATCGCCTTCCTCGCGGGGGGCATCGCCCACGCCGTCCTCGGCGGCATGGGCGTCGCGTACTACCTCGGCGCGGACCCGCTCTGGGGGGCTCTGGCCGCGGCGCTCGTGACCGCCTTCCTGGTGGGCTGGGTCTCCCTGCGCTGGCGCCAGCACGAGGACACGCTGGTCGGGGCGTTGTGGGCCGTGGGCATGGCGGTCGGGGTGCTGTTCCTGTCGCGCGCCCCGGGCTACGGGCCCGACCTGATGAGCTACCTGTTCGGGAACATCCTGATGGTGACCCGGGAGGACCTCTACCTGATGGCGGCCATCGACGGGGGCATCCTGCTGGTGGTGGGGGTCCTCTACAAGCCGTTCCTGGCCGTGTGCTTCGACGACGAGCACGCGCTCCTGCGCGGGGTACGCGTGGAGCTCGTCTACCTCCTGCTGCTGGCCCTGGTCGCGGTGACGGTGGTGCTCCTCATCCGCGTGGTCGGGCTGATCCTGGTCATCGCGCTGCTCACGCTGCCCGCGGCCATCGCGGCCCAGTACGTGGGTTCCATCGGCCGGATGATGCTGCTGGCGACGGCCCTCGGAGCCACCTTCACCAGCGGCGGTCTGGCGCTTTCGTATGGCGCCGACCTGCCTTCGGGCTCCGTCATCATCGTCCTGGCAGGACTCGCGTACCTGGCGTCGACCCTCGGCCGGGAGGCGGTACGCAGGCGTGTCCTCCGATGACGGGCTACGCTTGGGGAGGCCCGGTTGTCAGACCGGTCCACGACACGCTATAAACATCCGCCCTGCCGGGCGAAGTCGGCAGTCCACCAGGAATGAACCGTCGGAGAACCCGATGGCCGCAAAGAAAGCCCAGTCGGTACCCGCAGGCGCAGCCGCCAAGGCGGCGCCGGTGAAGGCGCAGGCCTCGAAGAAGGCCCCAGCGGTTGCGGTGGCGGTGGCGGCGAAGAAGAGGGCCACGCCCGCAAAGGCGGCGCCGCCGGAGAAGGCGGCCACGCCGAAGAAGCCCGTTGCGAAGAAGGGCTCCACGGCGAAGGCCGGCGGGCCGGCAAAGCCGCCAGAGCGCAAGAAGGCGTTGCCGGCGAAGGCGCCGGAAGCGAAGAAGACAGCGCCGGCGAAGGCGCCGGAACCGAAGAAGACAGCGCCCGCGAAGGCGCCGACCCCGACCCGGGCCGAGCCGAAGAAGGCGAAGCCCCCACCGAAGCGCCAGCCGGAGAGAGTGATGGCTGCAAGACAGGCTCAGGAGGAACCCACGGCGGCAGCCAAGCCGCCCCCGCCCAGAGCAGCGGCGGGGAAAAAGAAAGCCGCTCAGAAGACCGCCGGGGTGGTGACCACCGCCCCATCGGGGACGGGCACAACCCCCGAGGCGCCGCCCGAGCTCGAGTTACCCATCTCCGAGGTCGCGCTGGCGCCGGGCTACGAGCCCTCGCCCCACGAGGAGTACATGAATCCCCTGCAGCTCGCCTACTTCCGGCGCAAGCTGCTCGACTGGCGCGACGCGCTGTTGCGCGAGTCCCAGCAGACCATCGATCACCTGCGCAGCGACGGCGCCTCCCGGTACGTCGGCGACGAGGCCGACCGGGCCCGCGACGAGAGCGAGGTGGCGCTGGAGCTGCGCACGCGGGACCGCTACCGCAAGCTGCTGCCCAAGATCGAGGCCGCCCTGCGGCGGATCGACGACGGCAGCTACGGGTTCTGCGAGGAGACGGGCGAGCCGATCGGGTTGAAGCGCCTGGAGGCGCGGCCCATCGCCACCCTGAGCGTGGAGGCCCAAGAGCTGCGGGAGAAGTCCCAGCGGGGCTACCGGGACGACGCCTAGAGGGCGTCAGGCAGGGGATCCGCGCGCGATGGCCTTGAAGCGCTCGATCATCGCGTGCAGCCCCATGCGGCGATTGGCGCTCAGGTGCTCGTCCAGACCCAACCGCTGGATGACGCCCTGGGCGTCGAGCTCGAGCACCTCGGCGCGCGGCCTGTCCTGGAAGAGCATCAGGACGAGCGCCACCAGCCCGCGCACGACGGCGCCTTCGCCGTCCGCGTGGTACTCCATGATCGGGGGCTCGCCCACCGCCCGACCGGTGACCCAGACCGAGCTGACACAGCCCTGGACTCGATGGGCCTCGGTCTTTTCCGCCTCGGGCATGGGCGCCAGCTTCGCGCCCACTTCGCTCAGGTAGTCGTAGCGCTCCTGCCAGTCCTCGAGGAGCGCGAAGGCGTCCAGCAAACGGTCGATCGTCATGGTGCCCATGGCCGATCATGTTGACGGGTGCGCCAGCCGAAGGAAAGTATCTCATCGTGCGGGGGCGGGGGTGCCACCCCGACCCCGGGCGCCGGAGGGTCGTGGGGCCGCAGGGCCTTGGGCCCTTGGGGCCTTGGGGCCGCAGGGCGGCGCGGGTTAGAGGTTCCGAGCGACGCGGGGTGCAGTCATGTCGAGCGAGCGAGCAGACCGAATCTTCCACCGGCGGATGGACCGCCGTGACTTTCTCTGGCTGCTGACGGCGTCCGTGGGCGCATCGGCCCTCGAGGGCTGCGCCGTCGACCCGGTCACCGGCGAGCAGACCCTGATGCTGATGTCGGAGTCGCAGGAGATCTCCATCGACCAGCAGCAGTCGCCCCAGCAGTTCTCGAGCGACTACGGCCCGGTCCAGGACGCGAGCGTCAACGCCTATCTCAGCGAGGTCGGGAATCGCCTCGCGCGCCTCTCCCATCGCCCCGGCATGCCCTACTCCTTCCGGGCCGTGAACGCGAGCTACGTGAACGCCTACGCCTTCCCCGGCGGCAGCATCGCGGCGACCCGCGGCATCCTGGCGGAGATCGACAACGAGGCCGAGCTCGGGGCCCTGCTGGGGCACGAGATCGGGCACGTGAACGCCCGCCACACCGCCGAGCACGCGAGCAAGACCATGATCACCCAGGTTGCCGTGGCCGGCGTGGGGATCGCCGCCCAGGTCTCGGGCTTCGGCGGCCTGGGTTCCCTCGCCGAGGACATCGGCAACATCGGCGCCGGTGCCCTCCTCGCCCACTACAGCCGGGAGAACGAGCGCGAGGCGGACGCCCTCGGCATGGAGTACCTGCACCGCGCGGGCCTGAACCCCGAGGGCATGGTGGGGCTGCACGAGATCCTGCAGCGGCAGTCCCGGGAGCGCCCGAGCGCCATCGAGCTGATGTTCTCCACCCACCCCATGAGCGACGAGCGTGTCGCCAACGCTCGCGAGACCATGCGCAGCCGCTACGCCGCCGATCGGGGCCTGCCGTTCAACCGCGAGCGCTACCAGGACAAGACCGCAGCGGTGCGCCGGATCAAGGGTGCCCTCCAGTCCATGCAGCGGGCCGACACGGACATGCGCAAGAAGGATTATTCGCGCGCCGAGCAGGAGTTGAACCAGGCCCTGAAGCAGGCCCCGAACGACTACGCCGCCCTGGTCATGATGTCCAAGTGCCAGCTCGCCCTGGAGCGCCCCGAGCAGGCCCAGCGCTACGCGAGCCAGGCCAAGTCGGTCTACCCCCGGGAGGCCCAGGGGCACCGGGTCGGCGCGGTGAGCTCGCTGATGCGCCGCGACTACGACCGCGCCTACCAGGACCTGAGCACCTACGACCGGCTGCTCCCGGGCAACGCCGACATCGCCTTCCTGAAGGGGGTGAGCCTCGAGGGGATGCAGAACCTCCAGGGCGCGGCCCGGGAATACGCCCGTTACGTCAAGGCCGCTCCCCAGGGGTCCCAGTCCCGCTACGCCACCCAGCGCCTGCAGAAGTGGGGCTATCTGCGGTAAGGGGGAGGCCCTACTCCGAGGCCATCGCCTGGACGGGGTGCGGCTCCAGGACGGGCGAGGCCGGGGGGGCCTGCTTCATCAACCACTTCGGACAGGCGTAGTACTCGATCTCGCGCTGGCTCGAAGGGAAGCGTCCGCAGTTGAAGTAGCGCCAGTAGAACGAGTCGTACCCGCGGCAGAACCCCGTCTCCCGGTCCAGCACGGGGCAACGGATGAGCGAGCAGCAGCGGTCGCACGGCCCGCAGGAGGGTCCGTGCGACCAGGTTGGGTTCAATTGCACGAGCGAGGGGACCGGGGCGCTGTGGGGCGGCGCGCCGAGGGGCACGTCCAGCATGTAGCCGCTCTCGCCCTTCAGCAGCAGCCCCAGCATGCGCCAGCCCTGCGCGTAGAGGCGCACGCCCGGGCGCCAGTGGCGCCAGAACCGCCAGTCGCCGAAGAAGTACCAGGTGGCAACGGGGGCGGTCAGGAAGCCGCCGACGCCCGTGAAGAGCGAAAAGCCCACGTAGCCGATGAAGACCGTGCGCGCCGCACCCCACTTGACGGGGAGCAGGCCCTCCTTGACGCGGGCCGTCCAGCTCGCGGCGGGCCGGCGTGGCGTCCGCGTGGACGGAAAATGGCTCGACATGGGTACGCCTCTCCCCTCAGCCGGAAGGGCTGCGCGGTCACTGTTAACCCGGAATTTTCTCACGACGACGCCGATCCGCGCCAGCGCGGGCGCTGACCCCCGGCAATGCCCTCCGGGGTGGAGCTTTCGTCGCCCGAGCGTTTATCCTGGCAGCCGTACCGAGAGGCTGGCCGCACCGGGAGGAGGGCTCAAATGCGCTGGAGGGTGAGCAGACGGAGTGAGAACGTGGAGGACCGTCGGGGCGAGGGCTCTTCCATGTCCATGGGGCTCGGCGGTCTGCGCCTCGGCGGCGCGGGCCTCGTCGCCGCCCTGCTGCTGGCCCTGGTACTGGGGGTCGACCCCACGATCCTCCTGCAGGGCATCCCCACGGGCTCGCTGCCGGGCTCGGCGCCCGAGGCGGGATCCGAGAGGGCTCCGCGCTCGGCCGAAGAGGAGGAGCTGGCCGAGTTCGTCTCCTTCGTGCTCGGCGACATCGAGGACACCTGGCAGGAGTTGTTCCGCCAGGCGGGCCGCGAGTACCAGGCGCCGAAGCTCGTCCTCTTCAGCGGCGCGGTGAACTCCGCCTGCGGGTTCGCCCAGGCCGCGATGGGCCCGTTCTACTGTCCGGCCGACCAGAAGGTGTACATCGACCTCGTCTTCTACGAGGAGATGCGCAACCGCTTCCGGGCCCCCGGGGACTTCGCCCAGGCCTACGTCATCGCCCACGAGGTGGGCCACCACGTCCAGAACCTGCTCGGGGTCTCGGACCAGGTGCGACGCCTGCAGGGGCGCGCCGACGAGGTCGAGGCGAACCAGCTCTCCGTGCGCCAGGAACTCCAGGCCGACTGCCTCGCGGGCGTCTGGGCCCACCACGCCCACCGGGCCCGCCAGGTCCTGGAGGCGGGCGACGTGGAGGAGGCCCTCGGTGCGGCCAGCGCCATCGGCGACGACCGCATGCAGCGCCAGTCCCGGGGCTACGTGACCCCGGACAGCTTCACCCACGGCAGCTCGGCCCAGCGCGTGCGCTGGTTCAAGCGCGGCCTCGAGGAGGGCCGGCTGTCCGCCTGCGAGACCTTCGCCACGGAAGAGCTTTAACGGAGTTTCATGGTAGGATTTAGGGCAGGATCGCCGCTCCTGCCCACCCGATTCGCTCGCCCATGCCCACGGCTCGCAGTTACTTCCTCGCCACCCGGCCCTGGTCGTTCACCATGACCCTCCTGTCCGTCGGCCTGGGGACGGCGGTCGCCGCGGCCGACGGGCCGGTCGCCTGGGGCTGGGTCTTGCTGACGGCCCTCGGCGCGGTGCTCGTCCACGCCGCGGGCAACGTCATGAACGACTACTTCGACACCCGCAACGGCGTCGACCAGAGCGACTCGCCCACCGTCCACTACCGCCCCCACCCCCTGGTGGGGGGGTTGATGAGCCCGCGCACGCTGCTCGTCGAGGGCCTGGTGCTCCTCGCCCTGGCCGTTCTCATCGGCGCCACCCTGGCCTGGCATCGCTCGGCCCACGTCCTCTGGATCTCGCTGGCGGGCCTCGCGCTCACCGTCTTCTACACCGCTCGCCCGGTCAGCCTGAAGTACCGCGCCCTCGGCGAGGCAACCGTGTTCCTCATCTGGGGGCCGCTCATGGTCGAGGGGGCCTACGCCGTACAGCGCGACGCCCTCTCGCTCGACGCCTTCGGGGTCTCCGTGCCCTTCGGCGCCCTGGTCGCGCTGGTCCTGCTGGCGAACAACCTGCGCGACATCGACCACGACGGCCGCACGGGGATCCAGACCCTCGGCACCGCCTTCGGCCGGGAGCAGGGGCTGTACCTCTTCAGCGGGCTGATGCTCTCGGCCTACTCCTACACGCTGGGCGCGGTGTTCACCGGCGGGCTGAGCCCCTGGGTCCTCGTGGTCTTCCTCTCCCTGCCCATGGCCTTCAACCTCCTCGACCGGTTCCACGGGGAGATCCCGGCCATGGCCGACGCCATGACCGCCCAGCTCGACACCGTCTTCGGCCTGCTCTTCCTCGGCGGTCTCTTCGCGGCGCAGGTCGCGCCATGGGGGTGATCGCCGGCGCCCTCGCGCTCGCCGTCGCCGGCTGGGCGTTCATCTTCGGTCTGGCGTGGGGCAGCTTCTGGGTCAAGCTCGGGCTCACCGCGACCACGGTCGCCCTGTACGCGCTCGCCTTCGAGCGCCCGCGCCTGCGCCTCTCCGCTGCGTCCGTCGCCCTCGGGGTGGTCTCCGCGGCACTGCTCTACGCCGTGTTCTACCTGGGCAACGCGCTCGCCCCGTACGTCGTTCCCGGGGCCGGCTCCCAGGTCGGGGGGATCTACGACCTCGGCGTGGGGGCCTCGCGGGTCGCGGTGTTCTTCCTGCTCCTCCTCGTGACCGGACCGGCGGAGGAGATCTTCTGGCGCGGCTTCCTGCAGAAACGCCTGATGGGCCGGCTGGGCCCCCTCGCGGGCTACGCGGCCGCGACCCTCGTCTACGGCGGGGTCCACGCCTTCTCCGGCAACCTGATGCTGGTCCTGGCCGCCCTGGTGGCGGGCGCCTGGTGGGGCGCGCAGTACCTCTGGCGCCGGGACATGACCGCCCTCATCGTCTCCCACTCGCTCTGGAGCGCGGTCATCTTCGCCGTCGCCCCGGTCGCCCCCGCGGCCGGCTAGCCTCCCCGACGCCCGGCACCCCGGGGTCGCCGGGGACCGCCGGTCGCGCCGGCGCGGACCCCCTGGCCCTGGTAGGATCCCCCCGGGAGGTACCCCTGCGTGACACCGGATACCTGGGTCTGCTGGAAGTGCGGCGCGAGCCTGGAGGGCCTGCCCCGGCCCTTCGGCCGGCGCGAGGAGTGCCCGGCCTGCCGCGCCGAGCTGCACGTCTGCCGGATGTGCCGGCACTACGACCCGCGCGTCTCCCGGGCCTGCCGGGAGCCGGTGGCCGGAGAGGTGAAGGACAAGGAGCGGGCGAACTTCTGCGACTGGTTCCAGGCCCGGCAGGGCGCCGGACCGGGCTCCCCCGGGGGTTCGGACGCCTCCTCCCGCCAGGCCCTGGAGGCCCTCTTCGGGCTCGGCGGCGACCCGGGGGGTGTCCCCGCCGACTCCCGGGCAGACCCCGCGGCGGGTGGCGCCCCGGCCCCCAGGGACGAGGCCGCGGCCGCCCGCGCGGCCCTCGAGCGCCTCTTCGGGGCCCCCTCGAAGGGCGATTGAGGGGCGAAGAGCGATGCCTCCCTGGGTGGTGCCCGCCGCGCTCGCGTTCCTCCTCTGGGGGGTCTATGCGTTCCTGCCGAAGCTCACCACCCGCTACGTCGACGCCGCGAGCGCCGTCGTCTACCACGCCCTGGGTGGCCTCGTGGTCGCCCTGGTGGTCCTCGTCGTGCTGGGCTTCCGGCCGGCCGCGGACCCCCGGGGGGCGGGCCTCGCGCTGGTGACGGGCATGCTCGGGGTCGCCGGGGCGCTCGCCTACCTCTACGCCGTGACCCGCGGCCCGGTCGGGGTGATCGCCACCGTCACCGCCCTCTATCCGGTGCTGAGCATCGCGCTCGCCACCCTTTACCTGCACGAGCCCCTGACCCTGCGCCAGGGCGTCGGCATCGCACTGGCGCTGGTCGCCATCGTCCTGGTGAGCTTCTAGCAAGCGCGCATTGACGGCTCGCCCCGCGGTCGGCAAAGCTTGCGCGTCCGCACCCCCGGGCAACGACCGGAAGGGCCCGGACGAAGCCGAGGAGGGCCTGCCCATGTCCTTTGACGCCTTCACCCTGAGCGCCGTCAGCGTCGTCGTGCTGCTCGGCTTCCTGCTGGTCGTCGTGACCGCGATGGCCGCCCGCCCCCACCCCCCCGCGCCCGGCGAGAGCCCGCCGCCCGGGGGGGCGGAAGGGGAGCCGGGGGCGCCGCGCTCTCTCGCGGTGAGCCGCGCCCACCGGGAGTTCTGCGGCGCGATCCACCGCCTGTACCCGAACGCCCGGGTCGGCCTCGACTTCCTGGTGAAGAAGGAAGGCAAGGGGTTCGCCATCGCCGAGTGGCTGCTGCCGACCGCGGTGCCCACCGCCGAGGAGCTGGACCGGGCGATGGCCGAGTACCGCCAGGAGCAGCGCACGGAGGCGTACCGCGAGGCGCGCGAAGCGGAGTACCCTTCCATCGGCGACCAGCTCGACGCGCTCTACAAGGAGCGCCAGGGCGACCCGAGCGAGCTCGCCGCGATCGACGCGCGGATCGCGGAGGTGAAGGCGCGCCACCCCAAGCCCGGGCAATGTTGAAGCCCCGGGGTCGTCGAAGCCCCGGGCATGATGAAGCCCCAAGCATGATGAAGCCCCAGGCATGATGAAGCCCCAGCGACGTCGAGGAGAGCCAACCCGATGACCAGGACCTTCCCGCTGCTGCTCACCCTGCTCGCCGCCCTCGGCACGGCGTCCTGCGACAGCGACCGCTCGCTGAAGCTGGGCGTCATCGCGGAGCTGACCGGCGACATGCCCGCGGTGGGCGCCTCCTGCCGCAACGCGGCGCAGATGGCGGTGGCGGAGGTCAACGCCGCCGGCGGCCTGGAGATCGGCGCCGAGCGGGTCAAGCTCAAGCTGGTGGTGGAGGACAACGCCGGCAAGGCCGACCAGTCCGCGGTCGCCGCCCAGAAGCTCATCACCCAGGACGAGGTGCTCGCGATCGTCGGCCCCAACGCCAGCCGCTACGCCATCCCGGCCGCCGAGGTGGCCGAGAGCGCGGGCACGGTGCTGGTCACCCCCTGGTCCACCAACCCCAAGACCACGGTGGACGGCGTCACCGGCAAGCCGAAGAAGTACGTGTTCCGCGCCTGCTTCGTCGACCCGTTCCAGGGCGGCGTGCTCGCCCGCTTCGCCCACGAGAACCTGAAGGCCGCGCGCGCAGCGGTGCTCTACGACGTCGCCTCCGACTACAACAAGGGCATCGCCGAGGTCTTCCGGGAGAGCTTCGAGCGCCTCGGGGGCAAGGTGGTGGCGTTCGAGACCTACACCACGGGCGACAAGGACTTCTCCGCGCAGCTCACCAAGATCAAGGACGCGAAGCCCCAGGTCGTCTTCCTCCCGAACTACTACAGCGAGGTCCCGCTGCAGGTGCAGCAGGCCAAGCGCCTCGGGATCGACGTGCCCTTCATCGGCAGCGACTCCTGGGGCAGTGACGAGCTGCTGAAGCTCGGTGGCGCGGACATGAACGGCTACTTCTTCAGCACGCACTACTCGGCGGACAACGCCGCGCCGGCGGCCAAGAAGTTCCTGCAGGACTACGAGGCGACCTACGGCGCCAAGCCGGACGACGTGGCCGCGCTCACCTACGACGCCTTCGGCCTGCTGTTCGGTGCGATCCGCACCGCGGGCAAGGCCGACCGCGAGGCGGTGCGCGCCGCGCTCTCCACGCTGGCGGAGTACCGCGGCGTCACCGGCGACCTGCAGTTCCGCGCCGACTCGCGCGACCCCGTGAAGAGCGCCGTCATCCTGCAGATCCGGGAGGGCCGCTTCCACTACTTCACGAACGCGAGCCCGTGATCGGGCGCGGGACTGGGACCGGGTCCGGGATCGAGATCGGGATCGAGGTCGGGAAGCGGCCGTGAGCGAGGCCCTCGTCTACTGGCTGCAGCAGGTCCTGAACGCCCTGCAGCTGGGCAGCATCTACGCCCTGATCGCGCTCGGCTACACCCTGGTCTACGGGATCCTCACCATGATCAACTTCGCCCACGGCGACGTGTTCATGGTGGGGGCCTTCTTCTGTTTCCTGTCCGCGGTGTACCTGGGGCTGCCCTTCGTCCCGACGCTCCTGCTCACCATCCTCGGCACCGCGCTCCTCGGGGTGCTGATCGAGCGCCTCGCCTACAAGCCCCTGCGCCACGCCCCGCGCGTCTCCGCGGTCATCACCGCGCTCGGGGTCGGGCTGTTCCTGGAGAACTTCACGCTGGCGCTCGCGCCCTACCCTAAGAACGTGCCCGCGCTCCTGGACAACGTGACCTGGGACCTGGGGGGCGTTTCGCTCTCCTCGCTGCAGGTCATCATCATCTTCCTCTCCCTCGGGCTGATGCTGGTCCTCGACCACGTGGTGCACCGCACCCCGGTGGGCATGGCGATGCGCGCGATCTCCTGGGACCGGACCTTCGTCCCGCTGATGGGCGTCCCGGTCAACACGATCATCTCCGTCACCTTCGCCATCGGGGCCGGGCTCGCGGGCGCGGCGGGCACCATGTACGCCCTCGCCTACCCGGTGATCGACCCGTACATGGGGATCATGGTGGGCTGGAAGGCGTTCATCTCCGCGGTGGTCGGCGGCATCGGCAACATCCGGGGGGCGATGATCGGCGCCTTCCTGCTGGGCGGGGTGGAGATCATGGTCACCGCCTTCTTCCCGTCCACCTACCGTGACTTCGTCGCGTTCACGCTCCTGCTGCTCCTGATCCTCGTGCGCCCGTACGGGATCCTCGGCCAGCCGCGCACCCAGAAGGTATGAGCCGCCCGCTGCGCCGCCGCTGGGACTGGCTGCTCGAGCAGCGCTGGCTGCTGCCCGGGCTGCTCGTCGCCGGGCTCGCGCTCTCCTTCGCCATCCCCGAGTACGGACTGCTGAACAGGTACGTCCAGATGGTCCTGATGTACGTGGGGATCAACATCATCCTCGCCGTCAGCCTGAACCTGGTGAACGGCTTCATGGGCGAGTTCTCCCTCGCCCACGCCGGGTTCATGGCGGTGGGGGCGTACACCGCGGCGCTCCTCACCATGAGGGTGCTGCCGGTCGCGGAGTTTCCCGCGCTCTTCCCGGTGGCGGTGCTGGCCGGCGGGCTCGCCGCCGCGCTGCTCGGGCTCGTGGTGGCCGTGCCCTCGTTCAAGGTGCGGGGCGACTACCTCGCGATCATCACGCTCGCCTTCCTGATGATCGTGAAGTCGGTCATCGAGAACATCGACGCCGTGGGCGGGCCGCGCGGGATCCCCGGCATCGGCAAGCTGACCACCCTGCCCTGGGTGTTCTTCTGGGCCGTCGCCGTCGTGTGGCTCGTGCGCAATTTCGTCTATTCGCGCTACGGGCGCGGCGTGCTCGCGGTGCGCGAGGACGAGATCGCGAGCGAGTTGATGAGCGTGCACACCCGCCGGGTGAAGTTCCTCGCCTTCACCCTGTCCTCGTTCGGCGCCGGCGTGGCGGGCGCGCTCTTCGCGCACCTGCTGCAGTTCATCAGCCCGCGCGTGTTCGACGTGATCAAGACCACCGACATCCTGATCATGGTGTACCTCGGGGGCATCGCCTCCATCGGCGGGTCGATCCTGGGGGCGACGCTCTACACCGTGCTGCTGGAGATCCTGCGCCCGTCCACGGTGGCCGCCCTGCTCTCCTGGCTGCCGGCGGTGGTCTTCGACCCGCTGAACGAGCACTTCATCCGCCACCTCGGCGTGTGGCGCATGGTCATCATGCCGCTCGCCCTGGTGCTGGTGATGCTCTACTGGCCGCGCGGGATCATGGGGCTGCGCGAGTACCGCGGATTCATCCCCCGCCTCGACCGCGAGGCCCACCGCCGCGGCGACCCCCAGGGAGGCCGCCGCGATGGCGCTGCTCACCGCGACTGACGTGCGGCACTATTTCGGCGGGCTGTGCGCGCTCGCCGGCTTCAACCTCGCGCTCGAGGAGGGCGAGCTGATGGGGCTCATCGGCCCCAACGGCGCGGGCAAGACGACGGTCTTCAACCTGATCACGGGGGTGTACCGGGCGAGCTCGGGCAGCATCCGCTTCAAGGACACGGAGCTCGTGGGCAAGACTCCGCACCAGATCACGGCCCTGCGCATCGGGCGCACGTTCCAGAACATCCGCCTGTTCCGCGACCTCTCGGTCCTCGACAACGTGCGCATCGCGCACTACGCCCGGGCGCGTTACACGCCCATCGAGGCGCTGCTGCACCTGGGGCGCTACCGGGGCGAGGAGCGCCGCATCGTCGACGATTCCCGCCGCCTGCTCTCGATCTTCAAGCTCGAGCGCCTCGCCGGCGAGACCGCGAAGAACCTGCCCTACGGCATGCAGCGCCGGCTCGAGATCGCGCGCGCGCTCGCCATCGGCCCGGAGCTGCTCCTGCTCGACGAGCCGGCGGCCGGCATGAACCCGAACGAGATCGACCAGCTGATGGACTTCATCCAGTGGATACGGCGCGAGTTCCGGCTGACCATCCTGCTGATCGAGCACCAGATGAAGCTGGTGATGGGGATCTGCGAGCGCATCCAGGTCCTCGACTTCGGCGAGACCCTCATCGAGGGACCGCCGGAGGCGATCCGCAGCGACCCGCGCGTGCTCGAGGCCTATCTCGGCGAGGCCCCGGTCGCGTGAGCGCCCCCCTCGCACCGGCCGCTGAGGCCCGGCTCGCACCGGCCGCTGAGGCACAGCTCGAGGTCCGCGACCTCACCCTGAGCTACGACGGCATCCGCGCGCTCCACGGCGTGTCCTTCACGGTGGGGGCGGGCGAGATCGTCACCCTGGTCGGCGCGAACGGGGCCGGCAAGACCTCGGTGCTCCGGGCGATCTCGGGCCTGGCGCCCTTCGGGGGGAGCATCCGCTTCGAGGGCCAGGACCTCCGGCGCGTCCCGGCCCACCGCATCGTCGGGCTCGGCATCGCCCACGTCCCCGAGGGGCGCGGGGTCTTCGGCAACCTCACGGTGCATGAGAACCTGCGCCTCGCCACCTGGCAGCGGCGCGACCGGGCCGGCATCGAGGCCGACCTGGAGCGGGTCCTCGGGACCTTCCCGCGCCTGCGCGAGCGGCTGCGCCAGCCGGCGGGCACCCTCTCGGGCGGGGAGCAGCAGATGCTGGCGGTGGGGCGGGCGCTGATGAGCCGGGCGCGCCTGCTGCTCCTCGACGAGCCGTCCATGGGGCTCTCGCCGCGGCTGGTGCAGGAGATCTTCCGGGTGATCGAGGAGATCAATCGCAGCGGTGTCACCGTGCTCCTGGTGGAGCAGAATGCCAACATGGCCCTGCACGTCGCCTCCCGCGCCTACGTCCTCGAGACGGGCGCCGTCACCCTCTCCGGGACCGGACCCGAGCTCCGGGGCGACCCCCGGGTGAGGGAGGCGTACCTCGGTGCCTGAGGCCCACCGCCCGTGACGGACCCCGCGCTCGTCCTCGCCCTCGGGGCGGTCGTCGTCGCGCTGGCCGCGAGCTCGCTCGCGGTCTCGACCTGCGCCTGGGCGGAACGGGTCGGGCGCCTGTACTTCCTGCTTCTCGGCCTCACCGGCGTGCTCGCGGTCGCCGCCGGAATGGGCGCCCTCACGGGCGGGGGCACGGTGGCCACCGCCCAGTTGCCCCTCGGCCTGCCCTGGCTGCCCTGGCGCGTGCGTCTCGACGCCCTGTCCGGCTTCTTCCTGGTCCTGATCGGGATCGTCACCGTCGCGGTCGCGCTCTTCGGCCCCGGCTACGTGCGGGAGTTCTCCCGCAGCCGCGACCCCCTGTGGCTGCTCGGCGGGCTCACCGGGCTCTTCCTCACCGGCATGCTGCTGGTGGTGCTCGCCGACGACGCCTTCCTGTTCATGGTGGCGTGGGAGCTGATGTCGGTCAGCTCCTACTTCCTCGTGGTGTTCCAGCACGAGCACGCGGCCAACCGCCGGGCCGCGTTCCTCTACCTGCTCATGGCCCACGTGGGCGGTCTCAGCATCCTGCTCGGCTACGGCGTGCTGGCCGCCTTCGGGCACGGCTTCACCTTCGAGGCGATGCGCGCCGGGGAGCTGCAGCCGGTGTGGTCCAGCGTGGCCTTCGGGCTCGCCTTCCTCGGCTTCGGGACCAAGGCCGGGCTCGTGCCGCTGCACGCCTGGCTGCCCGAGGCGCACCCGGCCGCCCCGTCCCACGTCTCCGCGCTCATGTCCGGGGTGATGCTGAAGGTCGCCGTGTACGGCTTCATCCGCTTCACCTTCGACCTCCTCGGCGACGCGCGGCTCGGCTGGGGGGTCACGGTGCTCCTGGTGGGCAGCGTCTCCGCGCTGATGGGGGTGCTCTACGCCCTGATGCAGCACGACCTGAAGCGGCTACTCGCCTACCACTCGGTCGAGAACGTCGGGATCATCTTCATCGGCCTCGGCCTGTCGCTCGTCTTCCTCTCCGCGGGGCTGACCGTCGCGGGGGTCGTCGCGCTCATCGCGGCGCTCTACCACACCCTGAACCACGCCCTCTTCAAGAGCCTGCTCTTCTTCGGCGCGGGCGCGGTGCTGCACGCGACCCACGAGCGCGACATCGACCGCATGGGCGGGCTGCTGCGCCGGATGCCCTGGACGGGGCTGTTCTTCCTGGTGGGCTGCATCAGCATCTCCGCCCTGCCGCCCTTCAACGGCTTCGTCTCCGAGTGGCTCACCTTCCAGGCGGCGCTGCAGGCCTGGAGCCTGAAGAGCGGCGTGCTGCGCAGCCTGCTCCCCATCACCGCCGCCATGCTCGCGGTGACCGGGGCGCTCGCCGCCGCCTGCTTCGTCAAGGTCTACGGGGTCGCCTTCCTCGGCCAGGCCCGCTCCCGGCACGTGCGCCGGGCCCGCGAGGTGAGCCTCGGCATGCGCGCCGGCCAGGCGCTGCTCGCCGCACTCTGCCTGCTCCTGGGGGTGCTGCCCACCACGGTGGTGGGCCTGCTGAACCCGGTCTCCCAGCTGCTCCTCGGCCAGGGCCTCGACCCGGTCACCACCGAGAGCTGGCTGTGGCTCACCCCGGTGCCGGCCGAGGGGGCGAGCTACGGCGCCCCGCTGGTGCTGCTCTCCCTCGCCGTGCTCTGGTGGGGCGGGCGCTGGCTCCTCGCCCGCGGGCCGCGCGCCGCGGTGCGCCGCTGCGACGCCTGGGACTGCGGCTTCTCGCCCCCGAACGCCCGCATGCAGTACACCGCCACCTCCTTCGCCCAGCCCATCCGCCGGGTGTTCGGCCCGCTGTTCCGGATCGACGAGCGGGTCGAGACCGAGGGCGGGCGCCAGCGCCACTTCCTGCACGTGGAAGACCGGGCCTGGGATCTCCTCTACGCGCCGGTGGCGCGCCTCGTGGAGCGCTCGGCGAGCCGCGTGGTGCGCCTGCAGACGGGGCAGGTGCGCACCTACCTGGCGTGGTCGCTCGCAACCCTCCTGGTGCTGCTGTGGATCATCTCCTGAGCGTCTGGGCCTGGTCGCTCGCGGTGCTGCAGGCGCTCCTGGTGCTCGCGGCGGCCCCGCTCCTCGTCGGCTGGGTGCGGCGGGTGAAGGCGCGCCTGCAGAACCGCAAGGGTCCCCCGCTGACGCAGCCCTACCGGGAGCTCGCGAAGCTGCTCACGAAGGAGGCCCTGGTCGCCCACACGGCCTCGCCGGTGTTCCGGGCCGCGCCCTACATCGTGTTCGGGGCGACCTGGATCGCCACCGCCACGCTGCCCTCGCTCGCCACCGGCCTGCCGAGCGCGGCGGTCGCCGACGTGGTGGTGCTGGCCGGCTTCCTCGCCCTGGCGCGGTTCTTCCTGGCGCTCGCGGGGCTCGACGTGGGCACCGCGTTCGGCGGCATGGGCTCCTCGCGGGAGATGATGATCTCGGCGCTCGCCGAGCCCGCCATGCTGACCGCCGTCTTCACCATCACCATGACGGCGCACACCACCAACCTCTCGGGGGTCATGGAGCAGCTGCTCGGCGCGCCGCTCGCCCTGCGGCCCTCGATCCTCTTCGCCCTCGGGGCGCTCGCCCTGGTGGCCATCGCGGAGACCGGCCGGATCCCCATCGACAACCCCGCGACCCACCTCGAGCTCACGATGATCCACGAGGCGATGATCCTCGAGTACAGCGGGCGCCACCTGGCGCTGATGGAGTGGGCCGCGCAGCTGAAGCTCCTGCTCTACGGCACCCTGATCGCAAACGTCTTCTTCCCCTGGGGCGTCGCCACCGTGCTGAAACCGTCCGCGCTCGCCTTCGCGGCGCTGGCCCTTGCCGGCAAGCTCGCCGTCCTCGGGGTCCTGCTCGCCCTCGCCGAGACCACGCTCGCCAAGATGCGGCTCTTCCGCGCCCCGCTGTTCCTGAACCTCGCCTTCCTGCTGGCCCTGCTCGGGATGTTCAGCCACGTGATCCTCGAGGTGGGGGCGTAGCACGTGACCCATCTCACCCTCCTCGACCAGGCGGTCTTCGTCCTCGCGGCGGTGGTGCTCTTCACCTGCTTCGCGCTCCTCACCCAGGCCCGGCTGGTCGCCACCCTGCGCACCTTCGCCTGGCAGGGCGGGCTGGTGGCTGCGGTGACCGCGCTGATGGCCGCCGCGCACCGCGAGCCGCACCTCTACGTCACGGCCGCGCTCACCCTCGTCCTGAAGGCGGGCGTGATCCCCTGGATGCTGCACCGCTGGGTGCGGCGCCTCGGCCTCGACCGGCACGTGGAGAGCCTGGCCTCCCCCCCGGCGGTCACGCTCGCCGGCGTCGGCCTGGTGATCTTCTGCTACTGGGTCGTGCTGCCCATCGAGCGCATGGAGTTGACGGCCACCCGCAACGTCATCGCGGTGAGCCTGGCGGTGGTGGTGCTCGGCCTGCTGATGATGGTGACCCGGCGCCAGGCGGTGAGCCAGGTGGTGGGCTTCATGGCGATGGAGAACGGCCTCTTCCTCGCCGCCGTGACCGCCACCAGCGGCATGCCCCTGGTGGTGGAGCTCGGCGTCGCCTTCGACATCCTGGTGGCCGCGGTGCTCTTCGGCGTGTTCTTCCTGCAGATCCGCGACGCCATCGACTCGCTCGACGTGGACCGGCTGAACCGGCTGGCCGAAGGCATGGAGCAGGAATGAACGCCCTGCTCGTGGCGGTGTTCACGCCGGCCGTCGGCCTGCTCCTCCTGGGGCTCGTGCCCGGCCTCACCCTCGCGGGCTGGCTGAACGTGGGGCTGTCCTCGCTGAGCCTCGCCGGGGCCGTCACCCTCGCCTGGCAGGTGCTCGCGGACGGGCCCCTCAACGCCAACGGCTTCCACGTGGACGCCTTCAACGTCTACCTGGTGGCGCTCACGGCCTTCGTCGGCTTCACGACGAGCGTCTTCTCGCGCCCCTACATGCGCCACGTCTGCGACTCCCGCCACCTGCCCCGCCGGCACATGCGTCTCTACCACGCCATGTTCCAGGGCTTCATGTTCACCATGATGCTGGCGCTCACCACCGACAACCTGGGGATCCTCTGGGTCTCGGTGGAGGGGGCCACCCTCGCGACGGTGCTGCTGGTCTCGCTGTACCGCACCCCCGAGGCGGTGGAGGCGGCATGGAAGTACTTCATCCTCTGCGGCGTCGGCCTCGCCCAGGCCCTGTTCGGCACCATCCTCGTGTACTTCGCCGCCCAGCTCGCGCTCACCGACCCCACCCGCGGCCTGAGCTGGACCGTGCTCTACGCGATCTCCGACAAGCTCGACCCGACGGTGATGAGCATCGCCTTCGTGTTCCTGCTGGTGGGCTACGGCACGAAGGTGGGCCTGGTCCCGCTGCACAGCTGGCTGCCGGACGCCCACTCGGAGGGCCCGACACCCATGTCGGCGGTGCTCTCCGGGCTCCTCCTCAACGTGGCCCTGTACGCCCTCGTCCGCCTGAAGATGCTGACCGACGGCGCCCTCCTCGGGACCGCCGCGCCCCACACCGCGGGGCACCTGCTGATGGCCTTCGGGCTCGTCTCGTTCCTCGTGGCCGGGCTCTTCCTGCACCGCCAGCGCGACGTGAAGCGCATGTTCAGCTACTCGTCCATCGAGCACATGGGGCTGATGACCTTCGCCTTCGGCATCGGCGGACCGCTCGCGACCTTCGGCGCGTTGCTGCACATGCTGGTGCACTCCCTCACCAAGTCGGCGATCTTCGTCACCGTGGGCCACGCCGCGCACATCGCCGGGACCCAGACCATCGACCACATCCGGGGGCTCATCCGCACCCAGCCCGCGGTCGGCTGGGGCCTCACCGTGGGCGTGCTCGCCATCGCGGGGTTCCCGCCCTTCGGGGTGTTCACGAGCGAGTTCCTGCTGCTCACCGCGACCATGGAGAGCTGGCCCTGGCTCACCGTGACGCTGCTCGCCGGCCTCGTCATCGCCTTCGCCGGTCTGTTCCGGCACCTGCACCCCATGGTCTTCGGGGTCGCGCCCGAGGGGCAGCAGCCGGTGCCCGCGAACATGGCCCCGGTGACCGTGCATTTGCTCCTGGTGCTCTGGCTCGGACTCGCGATCCCGGGCTTCCTGGCGGGCTGGCTCGACCAGGCGACGCACCTCATCACCGGCAGCGGGCTCCTGTGAGCGAGGGCACTTCCACCGCCGCCCCCCTCGGCGCACCCACCGGCGCCCCTCTCGGCGCACCCGCCGCTGACCGGCGCCTGGCGTGGGTCGAGGAGTACGCGGCGCGACTGCGCGAGGAGCTGGTGGGGGTCCGGCGGCGCTCGACGAGCGTGCTCGCCCCCGCCCAGGTCCTCGCGGTCGACCCGGAGGACTGGGCACGGGCGGGGGCCGTCGCGGCGGCCTTCGGCTGCCGGTGGGCCGCCCTCTGGGCCGACCCCCGGGAGGACACGCTGCTCGTGCGCAGCGTCCTCGAGAAGGGCGGCGGCCACCTGGTGCTCGAGACCGGCGTGCCGCTCGCCAGCCCCCGCCTGGCCTCCCTCGCCGGGCAATTCCCGGCCGCGGACCGCCCCGAGCGCCACGCCCACGACCTGCTCGGACTCGAGCTCCTGGACCACCCCCAGCCCCAGCGCTGGACGCGCCACCAGGCCTGGCCCGAGACCCGATTCCCCTTGCGCCCCGACGACTTCCCCCCGAGCGGGGAGCCCCCTGGAGCCACGCCCCCCGACCCCGACTACCCCTTCGCGCGAGTCGAGGGCAGCGGGGTCTACGAGATCCCCGTGGGGCCGGTGCACGCCGGCATCATCGAGCCCGGGCACTTCCGCTTCCACGCGGTGGGCGAAGAGGTCCTGCGGCTCGAGGAGCGCCTCGGCTACGTCCACAAGGGCGTCGAGAAGGCGGCGGTCGGCCGCAATGCCGAGGGACTCGCCCGGCTCGCCGGCCGGGTCTCCGGGGACTCCACCGTCGCCCACACCTGGGCGGCCTGCCAGGCCCTCGAGCGGGCGGTGGGCTGCGTGGTCCCGCCCCGGGCGCTGCACCTGCGCGCGATCCTCGCCGAGCGCGAGCGCATCGCGAACCACCTCGGGGACATCGGCGCCATCTGCAACGACGTCGCCTTCACCTTCGCGCTCGCCCAGCTCGGGCGCCTGCGTGAGCTCTGGCAGCGGCGCAGCCAGCAGTGCTTCGGCCACCGCCTGCTGATGGACGTGGTCGTCCCCGGGGGCGTGCGGGGAGACATCGGGATCGGCGGCATCGGGAACCTGCGGGCCGACCACCGGAGCCTGCGCCAGGAGGTCGAGGTCCTCTTCGACCTGCTGGAGGACAACCCCTCCCTCATGGACCGCCTGGTGACCACCGGACGGCTCGACCCGGAGACGGCGGGCCGGATGGGGGCGGTGGGGTACGTCGGCCGGGGCTCGGGTCAGGCCTTCGACGCGCGCCGGGACAGCCCCTACCCGCCCTACGACGGGCTCGAGGTCCCCGTGCCGGTCTTCGCCGAGGGCGACGTGGCGGCGCGGGTGCGGGTGCGCATGGAAGAGGTCCGGATCTCCCTCGACCTGATGGACCAGCTCCTGGAGACCCTGCCGGCAGGCGCGACCCGGGCCCCCTGGCCAGCCGCCGGGGACGGTGAAGGGGGCAGAGGCGGTGAAGCGGGCAGAGGCGGCGACGGGGGCGGGGAAGGCCTCGGCGTCGTCGAGGGCTGGCGCGGCGAAGTGCTCACCTACGTGCGCCTCGACGGGGCGGGGCGGGTCGCCCGCTTCTTCCCGCGCGACCCCTCCTGGCTCACCTGGCCGGCCCTGGAGCAGCTCATCCTGGGCAACATCGTCCCGGACTTCCCGGTCTGCAACAAATCCGTCAACGGTTCATACTCCGGACACGACCTGTAGCCCGCTGCCATGTTGCGCATCCTCACCCGCTCCCTGCGCGTCGGCACCGTCACCGAGGCCCCGCCGCGCTGCGATGACACCGTCGTCGAGGCCCTCGGCATCCAGGTGCGGCGGGTGCTCAGCGAGCGCTTCGCCGGTGCCCTGGCGATCCGCCAGGTGGACGCCGGCTCCTGCAACGGCTGCGAGCTCGAGATCCACGCGCTCAACAACGCCTTCTACGACGTGGAGCGCTTCGGGGTCCACTTCGTGGCCTCTCCCCGGCACGCGGACGCGCTGCTCGTCACCGGTCCGGTCTCCCGGCACATGGAGACCGCCCTGCGCCGCACCTACGAGGCCACGCCCGCGCCGCGCATGGTGATCGCGGCGGGCACCTGCGCCTGCGACGGGGGGGAGTTCGGGGTGTCGTACGCGAGCTGCGGTGCGGTCGCGAACGTCATCCCCGTCGACGTCACCGTGCCCGGCTGCCCGCCGACCCCCGAGGCCCTGCTGCGGGGGATCCTGCGGGCCACCGAGGGCCGGTCGCGGGGGCGGAGGTAGCCGCGGGCTTTTGCTGCGCGGGCGGCCGGTCCCAATCCCGGGCGGACGTGCACGCAGCGATTGGTGAGAGGTGGAAGCTCATGAAGAAGCGCTGGGGGTTGTTGCTGGTCTCTCCCTGGGTGCTGGCCGGCTGCGCCGCGGGCACTCACTTCAACGTCCCGAACAAGGCGGACCGTGTGCCCCAGTGGGTCATGGACACCGAGGCCGCCATCGCCAGAGCCGAGGCCTCGGCGGGTGCCCGCGCCTGCCCGGACAAGCTGGCGAAGGCGAAGGACCTGGGCAAGAAGGCCGTGGAGGTCTACTGGTCCTGCCGCGACGCCGAGGCCGAGAAGCTGGCGAGCGAGGCCCGCGACACCGCGGCAGCCGCCGAGAAGTGCGCGGGCTCGTCGGTGGGCGTCCATCCGGTCTACTTCGACACCGCGCAGGCCACGCTCGGCCCGAAGGCCCGGGCCACCCTGGAGCAGGCGGCGAAGGTGCTGAAGGACAACCCGAGCTACAAGTTCTCGCTGGTGGGCAGCACCGACTCGAGGGGCGGTGACGCCTACAACCAGGCCCTCGGCCAGCGGCGTGCCGCCGCGGTGCGGGACTACCTCGTGGGCCGCGGCGTCTCCGCTGACCGGCTCACCACGGCGAGCGTCGGCGAGACGAAGCCCGCCGCGTCGAACGACACCCCGCAGGGCCGCGCGGAGAACCGCCGCGTGGACGTCGTGATCCAGAAGTAGCGCTACCCGCAGGGCGGCGGCTGGGCCACATGGGCAGCCCGCCGCCGGGTCACGCGGCCTAGGGCCGCGCGTCATTCACCATCAGGAGGAGAGGATCCCATGGAAAGCTTGATTCCGTTGATCATCCAGCTCATCAGTGGCGCCGTCGGCGGCAACATCACCGGCTCGCTGTTCAAGAACCTGTCGCTCGGCAGCGTCGGGAATTCCATCGCCGGCATCCTGGGCGGCGGTCTCGGTGGGCAGCTGCTGAGCATGGCCGGCCTGGCCACCGGCGGGGGGATGGACCTCGCGGGCATCATCGGCAGCATCGCCAGCGGCGGTGTCGGCGGCGGCGTGCTGATGGCCATCATCGGTCTCGTCAAGAAGATCTTCGCGAAATAAGCCGGCCTCGGTCGACTCGGCGGGGCCGCCCCGGGGCGCGCCCCGCCGTCCCTGGTCGCCCGGCTCGAGCGATACAGGGGCGTATCATGCCGACCGTGCCCCCACCCACCGCCCCCGCCCGCCGCCCTGCCCCGTCCCGCGTGCACTATGCGTGGGTCGTGCTCGCAGTGGCGACGCTGGTGGTCTTCGCCTCGCTCGGGCTCGCCCGCTTCGGCTACACGATGCTGCTGCCCCCGATGCAGGCGGGTCTGGGGCTCGACAACGCCCAGGCCGGGGCCCTCGCGACGGCAAACCTCGCGGGCTACCTCGCCCTGGCGGTCCTCGGCGGGGCGCTCGCCTCGCACTTCGGACCCCGCGTCGTGATCGCCGCCGGCCTCGCCGTGGCGGCGCTGGGGATGCTGCTCACGGGACTCGCCGGGGGCTTCGCGGCGGCCATGGGCTGGCGCGCGCTCACGGGCCTCGGCAGCGGGGCGAGCAACGTCCCCGTCATGGCGCTCCTCTCGGGCTGGTTCGGGCGCCGGCGCCGGGGACTCGCCGCCGGCGTAGCGGTCACCGGGTCCTCGTTCGCGGTCATCCTGCTCGGGCCCCTGGTGCCCCGCCTGCTGGAGGCTTTCGGCGCCGACGGGTGGCGGGCCTGCTGGCTCGGCTTCGGGGGCGTGACGCTCCTGCTCGCGGTCCTGGC